>Ga0299906_10000080_pt1 | contig 86630 bp, 84 predicted proteins | sample RVTome_14_FD_200259 | JGI IMG/M metagenome (GOLD analysis project Ga0299906, IMG submission 200259) | Soil microbial communities from uranium-contaminated site in the Upper Colorado River Basin, Wyoming, United States - RVT145D125 (version 2) ...
CTCGGCGAGTTCGGTGGCGGTGGAGGCGCTGGCGCTCGAAGTGATGGTGGACCTGGCCCGGGCGGACACGGCGTCCCCGGGCCGCGGCCCGCCGCGCTGGCTGCGCGCCGCCGAGGAGATCATCCGCGAGCAATACCGCACACGGCTGTCGGTCGGGGCGCTGGCCCGGCTGGTGGAGGTGCATCCCGCCACCTTGTCGCGCGCGTACCGCCGCCGCTACGGCTGCACCATCGGCGAGCAAATCCGTCGCCTCCGCGTGGACCACGCAGCGCGCGAACTGCTGGAGACCAGCGACCCGCCGAGCGAAATCGCGTTGCGGGCTGGATTCTACGACCAGAGTCACTTCACCAATGTCTTTCGCCGGGCGCTTGGCGTCACACCAGCGGCCTACCGCGCGGCGGCGGCCGATTGACGGCCGGCGCCCTGCGGGAGTACGCTCTCCGCCAAGCGCCCAGAAGGCTCGTCTGTCCGGCCGCAAACTTCCCCTCCGCCCCGACGTCGACCGGCTCCGGCGTCAGGCCAAGGATCTGCTCCGCGCCATCCGCGCAGGCGACCTGTCGGCGCCCTCACCGAAATGAAGCGACATCACCCCAGTCGGCCCAACGCCGAGCGCGGCAAACTCGCGCCGCCTGCCACATGCCCGTGCGGCGCGCGCCGCGGCTCGACTCGGCGACCGTTCTCAGGAAGGAGTAGCGAGTCGGCCCGCCTTTACGGGGCTTGCAGCCAGAACCAACCAGCGGACCGGAGCCCTTCTCATCCTACGCCCCCTCAGGCGCCTGTCCCAGGGCCGCGAGCAGCCTGGGGATGAGCCGCTCGAACGCCCCGTTGCTCATCACCAGAATCACATCGCCCGGCCGCGCCTCCGCCGCGAGGCACCGGACGATTTCGTCCACGGCCGGCAGGGACCTCGCTGGGATCCCGCGAGAGACGATCCGCTCCACGATGGCCGGGACGTCGAGCTGCTGGTCCACCGGCACCTGGTCGTGCGGCTCGGGCACCCGGATGGTAACCAGATCGGCCTGATCGAACGCGGCGCCGTATTCCGCCTGGTGGATGTTTCGGCGGCTGGTGTTGGAGCGGGGATCGAACACGGCCCAGAGCCGGCGCCCTGGATAGCGCAGCCGAGTGCCCTCGATCGTCTGGCGCACCGCCGTGGGGTGGTGGGCGAAATCGTCGATCACCAGAACCCCGCCAACCTCCCCGCGCGGCTCCTGCCGCCGCTTGACGCCCCGAAAGCTCGCCAGCCCTCGCGCGATCTCGGCCGGCGACAGCCCGAGCGCCCGTGCCGCGGCGTACACTCCGACCGCGTTCTCGACGTTCTGGTACCCGGACATCGGCAAGCGCAGCTCAGCGATCTCCCGCAGGGGACCCGTGAGCCGGAACCGCGCACCCTCCGGGTCGAATTGCGACTGCTCGGTGTAGTACTCGCCCGTCCCGCGGGCCGCGTATGTCGCCACGGCGCCACGCGTGTGGGCTCTGGCGATTGCCACGGCTCGCGGATACGACGCACTCACCCCAAGCCACCCTTCAGGAGGAATCGTGGCGCAGAAGCGCTCGAAGGCCGACTCGTAGTGCGCCGCGTCCGAATAGATGTCCGCGTGATCGAACTCGATGCTGGTGAGCAGCGCGGTGCGTGCGCGGTAGTGCAGGAACTTGGGTCCTTTGTCGAAGTAGGCCGTATCGTACTCGTCGCCCTCGACCACCACGTGCTCACCCTGACCCAGCCGGAAGTTCGCCGCGTAATTGAGCGCCACCCCACCCACCAGAAAGGTCGGATCCTTTCCGGCCTCCACCAAAACGTGGGCCAGCATCGCCGTCGTCGTCGTCTTCCCGTGGGTGCCTGCCACCACCACGCCGTGCTTCCCGCCGGCGACCAGGGCGCCGAAAGCGGCAGGAAAGCTCATCTGAGGGATCCCCCGCTCTCGTACCGCGGCCGCTTCGGGATTCACTCGGCGGATCACATTCCCGATAATGACCAGTTGGGGCCCCGCGCGGTCCAGGTTGACGGCCGCGTAGGGGGTGAAAACATCGATCCCCCATTCGCGGAGCATATCGCTCATGGGCGGATAGACGTTCTCGTCGCTCCCGGTGACGGTGTAGCCTGCCGCCTGAAGCATGCCGGCGAAGGCGCCCATGCCCGTGCCCGCCACGCCCACCAAGTGGATGCGACGCACCGCTCCCGGAGCGATGTCGTCCAGGACGGTGCCGTTCTCGTTGTCCACCATGGAAAGGGAGGAAGTTGGCGCCTAGCCGAAGAACAAGTACGTCACGAAGATCGCGGCCACGATCCCCACCAGGTCCGCGAAGAGGCCGCAGGGGACCGCGTGCCTGGTCTTGCGCACGCCGACCGAGCCGAAGTAGAGCGCGACGATATAGAACGTGGTGTCGGTCGCGCCCTGAAACGAGCTGGCCAGCCGGCCCACGAAGGAATCCGCCCCGTGGGTCTGCATGGCATCGACCATCATCCCCCGGGCGCCGCTGCCGCTCAGCGGCTTCATCAGGGCAGTGGGAAGCGCCGGGATGAAGTCCGTTCGAAGTCCGAGCGCGGCGAACAGGTTGCCGAGGCCGTCGACCAGATAATCGAGCGCTCCGGAGGCCCGGAACACCCCGATAGCGACCAGAATCGCCACCAGATACGGGATGATCCGAATGGCGACCGAGAATCCTTCCTTGGCTCCTTCGATGAACGCCTCGTACACGTTGATTCTGCGGACCAACGCCAGCAGGATGAACGTGGCGATGATCCCGAACAGCGTGACATTGGCAACGACGTTGCTGACCACCTGGACCCGCTCCTGCGGCAGCCCAGAAAAATAGACCAGGGTCCCGGCCACCAACCCGGTGAACCCCAGCAGGTAGGCCAGGATGACGGGGTCGAGCAGATTGATGCGCTGCACCGCGGCGACGGCGATCAGAGCGGCCAGGGTCGAGCAGAACGTGGCCAGCAGGATGGGAAGGAAAATGTCGGTCGGATTGGCCGCTCCCAACTCCGCACGGTAGACCATGATGCTGATGGGAATGACCGTGAGCCCCGACGTGTTCAGGGCCAGGAACATGATCTGGGCGTTGGTGGCGGTCTCCGCCTCCGGATTCAGCTCCTGAAGCTCCTGCATCGCCTTGAGCCCGAGCGGCGTCGCGGCGTTGTCCAGGCCCAGCATGTTCGCGGCGAAGTTCATGATGATGGAACCGTGGGCCGGGTGATCTTTCGGCACGCCGGGAAACAGCCGTTGGAAGAACGGCCTGCCGGCCGTGGCCAGGGCGCCGATCGCTCCGCCCCGCTCGCCCACCTTCATCAGCCCGAGCCACAGCGTCAGCACGCCCGTGAGCCCCAGCGAGATCTCAAAGCCGGTCTCGGCCATTTCGAAAGTGGCGTTCACCATGCTGGTGAAGACCTCGGTGTCGCCGAAAAAGACCAGCCGCACCAGGCCCACGATCAGGGCGACCAGGAAGAACGCGACCCAGATGTAGTTGAGTACCATCGGTCGTCAGCGCTCCGGTCGGGTGAGCAGCTCCACCAGTACGGGGACGTGGTCCCGCATCAATACTTCCGTGGCCGCCAGCGGAAACTCATAGGTCACGACGGGGACGCCGCGATCCCTGCCCCACGCCCCGAACGATCCCGGCGTCGGATACCCCACGTCACGCACCAACGGCAGGCCGGTCCGCTCGGCGAGCCGGCGGCCCAAGGCGCTGTCGTTGGCGTCGTCCATGCAGGCCAGCGGCGCGTGCAGCGCAATCACCGCGTCCGGCACCAGCTGGTCGATCAGCGCCAGCAGGGCCCGGGTTTCCGGCTCCGAGCCCGGAGCGTCCCCGGGGCTCAGCCGGATGTCGCTCGGGTCCTGAAGCGTGGAGCGGTGCGTCACCGGATGCGGCTGCCAGTCCCGCGAGGGAAAATTGCGGTTGAGGTCGACGCCCCGCGCGTTGCCGCGGGTGCCGCGAAGCAGGCCGTCGGGATTAGCGGCCAGCACCACCGCGCAGTGATCCGACGGCCCGGACAGCTGGCGCAAGGCGCGGGAGAGGGCGTAGGTCGTTTCCGGCTCCTCCCCATGAATCGCGGCGAAAATGAGCAGCGAGCATCGTCCCCGCGGGGGCCACACCTCGAGCGGCAGCCCCAGGTGCGAGCGGCCGTACCGCTCGGGGGCGCGGGGGATGGTCCCCCAATCGGGACGGGCCCGCAGGCTCACGCGAAGGCTGGGTTGGTGTTCCTCACGAATCGCTCGAAGATAATCGGGAGCCGGGCCAGGACGGCGTCCTTGAGCCGCAGGTCGGCCCCGGCGAGTGTCTCACGGAGTCGCTCGACCGTGAGCAGGCGGGCGTACGTCGAGGCCGCCGGCGCATAGCTCAGATGCCAGCGCTCGGGTGCCACGCCTCCGCGATCTGCGTCGTAGGGACGAAAGAACCCGTACGCCTGCCCAGCCCGGATGCGCTCATCCAGCCATTCGTGCAGCGGCGCGAACATCCCGCCTGCGTCCACCTCCGAGGGGACCAGCTCGACTTCGTGCCCTGCGGGTTTGGCCGCCGCGTCGTAGACGTCCAGGTCGGTGCCCCAATGGTGCCGCGAGCCGCCCGGCAGCGCCGACCATCGGAGGATGGCGAAGACCAGGTCCTCCTCCCTCAGGGTTGCGCGGTCGAGCGGGCGCCCGCCGCTGTCGAGCACCACCAGCTCGCCGGCCGCCTTCCGGTTCCAGATGGAAAGTTGCCGCTCGAAGCCCCGGAAACCGCTCAGAACCGTGAGGTCGAACCCGGCGGCCCGGGCGGCGGACTGAAGCCGGAGGAACGGGCCGACCGCGTCGCGATGCAGGCGCGCGCCCAGCCGCCGGCCGTCATCGGGGGAGCAGAGGTGCGCCTCCGATTGGCCGACCAGAATGCGGGCGGCGAAAGAGCGGGTCATTGCGATGTCCATGAATCGGAGCGCGCAGGAAAGCTACCGCCCGACGCGAGCGGCGCCCGCCCCGACCGGCCCGGGAAAGCCGGAGCATCCACGAAGGTCAGCGCTGCCCAAAGGTGACCACCGCGACCGCGCCGAGCAGGGTGGTCACGACCAGCCCAACCCAGAAAGCAACGAAAGCGCGCAGGGCGCCGATGCCTCGGCCGACCGGGATCTCGCTCCGGGCGCGCTTGAGGATCGATCGGCACAAAAGCCACGACCCCGCAAACCCCGCCAGGCCGAACGATCCCGTGGTCCAGAGGACCCCCGCCGGGCGCACCGGAGCGCCCGAGCCGGCCACCTCCGCGAGCTGTATGCCCCCGAAGAGAATCGTGAAGGCCCCGGTCCCCGCCAGCAGGCATGGCAGGAAGAAGGACTGACCGGCCACCTGCGCCCACCGCTCTGCCAGGAGCGCGAACCCGAGAATGACTCCCGCCAGGAGGAGGAGGCCGAGCGCGGAGCCATGAAGGTCAGTGATATCTATGCCCACCGGGCCCCTCCTGGGCGGCCCCCACCCGCTCCACCCCGGCGGCACGTGGCACGGAATCGAGCCGCGCTAGCCGCGTTGAGCCGGCGCCGGCTCCGGTGGTGTAGGAGTCTCCCGGCCGGAGGGCGAGGGAGGGCGCTGCTGCAGAAGTCGACGCTCCGCGAAGTCGAGTCGCTCCTGCACCTCTCCGAGCTCCCGCCGCAGCTCGTCGACGTCGGCCTGGAGCTCCGCCACAGCTCCCGCTTCCGCCGCGCCTTCGTGAAGGCGCCGGATGACAGCCTTCCCGAGCGTGCTGCGGGAAAAGAGGATGAACCCCGCCGTGCCCGCCACGAGCAGCGGAAGGGTCTTTGCCAGGATCCCGATCAACAGCACCATTTCGGCAGGCATCGGCCTTCTCCGCTGGGGAAATGATAGCCCCCGCGGCGTCCGTCGCACAAACAGCACATATCCGAACGCCAGCGCCCCGCTTTTGCGGGACGCCGCACTTCGCACTTCGCACGTTGGTCGATCCCGAAGCCGTGCAGGGCGCGAGGCTCAAGGTCGTGAGGATCAGCCGGCCCAGGGTGCCCTGGATGACGTCCGTGGTGTTCCTGTCGCCCACCGGCCGGCTCCCGCGCGGAGGCGCAGGGGCAAATCTGTCAGGCTCTCCCGCTTGATCATCGGGATGTGACAAATCAACCGAAGCACGCTCAGGGCCCGTTCACCAGCCGGGTGAAACGGGGATGCCGGCGCAGGGGGTCGAAGCTCGGATCGATCCGCAGCCACGCGGGCGTATAGGCCGAGGGACTCCGGAGCAGTTCTTCCAGGAGATCCAGCGCCCGCTCATGCTGCCCTACGATCAGAAAGGCCTGAAGCACCGCGGGCCGCACGGTCGGGCCCAGAAAGAGGTCGCCCTCGGGGATCAGATCCAGGGCGCGCTCGCCCGCCGCGAGCGCCGCCTCCCGCCGTCCCTGGACGGCAAGCGCGAGGGCGTGGGGGACTTGGTTGAACACTTCCCGCGGGTTTTCCCGCGCCAGCTCGCCGAAGTCCATCGCGGCGGTATCGGCCAGGGTCCTGGCGCTGGCGGTGTCACCGCCGCTCCAGGCCACCAGGGCGAGCGCCAGCGCCCAGTTGGCACGCTGATTGTCGAAGAGCCCCGGCTTCATCCGCAGCACCAGGTCTTTCTGGGCGTCGTCCAGCACCCAGCCCGTCTCCCAGAACGTGGCCGCATAGGCCAGGAGGGCGAGGGAGTCGGCTTCGGGCGGCAGTTCGCGTAGCGCGCGGCGGGCGCCCTCCAGATCGCCCTGCGCCAGCCGCACCAGCACCAGGTACTGCACGGCCGAAGCGTCGGTCGAACCCAGGGCGAGCGCCCGCTGCGCCATCGCCTCCGCTTCGCCCAACCGCCGCGCGTAGGTGAGCGCGCGGGTGAGCCGACGGGTGTAGAGGGCGGCACGCGGATCCAGGGCCAGGCCTCGCCTCATGTAATCGATCGCCTGATCCAGGTTGCCTCTCCCCTGTTCCGCCAATCCGATCGAGCCCAGCAGCTCGGCGTTGGCGGAATCGATCATGAGGCCGGCGCGGTAGGCCTCGATGGCACGGGGGTAGTCGGACCGGACCAGGGTGTGATAGTAGCCCATGGCCAGATGCGCCTCGGGCAGCCGCGGCGCGAGGGCGAGGGCCCGCTCCGCGCCGCGGCGGGCGGCCTCGGCCAGCTCCGGCGTGGCATCCGAGTTGAAGTAGAGCGACGTGTTGATCTGGGAGAGGCGGCCCCAGGCACGGGCGAAGGAGGAGTCCAGGGCCAGCGCGCGCTCGTACCGGGTCATGGCCTCGCGCAGGGCGACCGGACCGCTACTGTTCAGGTAAGCTTGTTCGCCGCGCAGGAACTCCTCGTAGGCTGCCTGGCTGGCGGTTGGCGCCTCGGCGAGGGCGGCAACGGCGGCGGGGCTGATCGCGACCCGGAGCTCCGCGGCGACCTGCCCCGCGATGCCGGCCTGGACCTGGAACACCTCGGTGAGCAGCGCGTCGAACGATTGCCCCCAGCGGGTGAGGGTCGCCCCACGGACGACCTCCACCAGTTCCGGGCTGACCTGGAGCCGCTCGGCCGTGGCGGTGCGGACCCGCCGGACGGTGCCGGTGACGAGGTAACGGGCGCCGAGCTCCTCGGCCACCTGGCGAAGCGGCTTGGCGGTGCCGAGGTACTCGCTGGAGCTGCTGCGGGCGATCACCTGAAGGCCCAGGCGCGCGAGCTTCCCCCGCACCTCGTCGGTCATGCCGTCGGCGTAGTAGTCGTCGGCCGAATCACCCACGTTCTCGAAGGGCAGCACCGCGATCAAGCCCGCGGTCTGGGCGCGATCCGTGACCTGCCACGCGGCGACGGCGGCGGCAATCAGCAGCAGCCCGAGCGCCGCGCGCAGCACCATCCGCCGCCGCCGGGAGGAGGCCCCGGGCCGTGGGGCGGTCCCGCCGAGGGCGGCCTCGCCGGAAGGCGCCTCGAGCGCGGCGGCGAAGTGGCCCATGGAGGCGAAGCGATCTGCGGGGGTACGCGACAGGGCGGTGGCCACGGCCTGCTCGACCGCCACCGACACGCCGGGGCGGGTAGCGCGGAGCGGGCGGGGCTCCTCGGTGAAACGGCGGGTGAGCACGGTCTGGGCGGTGGGTCCGGTGAACGGGGGCTCGCCGGCGAGCATCTCGTAGACGACGCAGCCCAGGGAATACTGATCGCTCCGGTGGTCGATGACGGGCTCGCCGGTCGCCTGCTCGGGACTCATGTAGGCGACCGTACCGACGGCGGTCCCGGTCGCGGTGAGGTGCTCCCCCTCTCCAGCGTAGTCATCCGCGACGGCCCGCGCGATGCCGAAGTCGGCGACCAGGGCGTGGCCCTCGGCGAGCAGGATGTTCTCGGGCTTGATGTCGCGGTGGATCACGCCCTGGCGGTGGGCGTAGTCCAACGCCCCCGCGACCTCGCGGCCGATCCGGAGCGCGTCGGCCACCGGGAGCTGGCGTTCGCGCCTGATCCTGTCGCGCAGGGATTCGCCCTGGACGAAGGGCATCGTGTACCAGAGCAGCGGCGGGGCAGCGGGTCCGGCCGCCGCCTCGCCCGAGTCGTGCACGGGGAGGATGTGGGGATGCTGGAGCCGGGCGGCGAAGCGGATCTCCCGCGCGAAGCGCTCGGCGCTCACGCCGAGGGCGATCTCGGGGTGCAGGACCTTGAGGGCGACCGGACGGTCGTGGCGAAGGTCGTCGGCCAGGAACACGGTGGCCATGCCGCCGCGGCCCAGCTCACGCTGAACGCGGTACCGGTCTGTCAGGGCGTCCCGGAGCCGGGTGGGCAGGTCGGTCATGGCAGGCGCTCGGAGCGGAATGTACTCCGGGCGGGGGCGCGCTGCGCGGTCGCTCAACACCCCAGAAAGGCGAGCGCCCCGCTTTCGCGGGGCGCCGCACTTCGTACTTCGCACTTCGCACTTCGGTTAGTACATCCCGCCCATGCCGCCACCACCCGGCGCCGGCATCGCGGGCTTCTCTTCCTTCCTCTCCACCACCACCGCCTCGGTCGTCAACAGCAGCCCCGCGATCGACGCCGCGTTCTGCAGCGCCGTCCGGGCCACCTTGGTCGGGTCGATCACACCGCTCTTGACCAGATCCTCGTACACATCGGTCGCGGCGTTGTACCCGAAGTTCTTCTCCTTCGACTCCTTGACCTTGGCCAGGACGATGCTGCCCTCCATCCCCGCGTTCTGGGCGATCATCCGGAGCGGTTCCTCCAGTGCCTTGCGCACGATCTCGACGCCGATCTGCTCGTCGTCGCTCAAGCCCTTGATCCTGGGCAGCGCGGCCTGCGCCCGCACCAGGGCCACCCCACCGCCCGGCACGATACCCTCCTCCACCGCCGCCCGCGTGGCGTGCAGCGCGTCCTCGACCCGGGCCTTCTTCTCTTTCATCTCGGTCTCGGTCGCCGCCCCCACGTTGATCACCGCGACGCCGCCGGCCAGCTTGGCCAGCCGCTCCTGCAACTTCTCCGTGTCGTAGTCGCTGGTGGTCTTCTCGATCGCGGCCCGGATCTCGTTGATCCGGCCCTTGATGTCGTCGTCCTTGCCCTTGCCGTCGACAATCGTGGTGTTGTCCTTGTCGATCACGATCCGCTTGGCACGGCCCAGATCGCCCAGGGCGGCGTTCTCCAGCTTGAAGCCCACTTCCTCGGAGATCACCTTGCCCGCGGTCAGCACGCTGACGTCGCGCAGCATCTCCTTGCGCCGGTCGCCGAACCCAGGCGCCTTGACCGCCGCCACCTTCAGCGTCCCGCGCAGTTTGTTGACGACCAGCGTCGCCAGCGCCTCGCCCTCGACATCCTCGGCGATGATCAGCAACGGCTTGCCGGTCTGCGCCGTCTTCTCCAGCACCGGCAGCAGATCCTTCATGGTGCTGATCTTCTTGTCGTGGATCAGGATGTAGGCGTCCTCCAGCACCGTCTCCATCTTCTCGGGATCGGTGATGAAGTAGGGCGAGAGATAGCCGCGGTCGAATTGCATGCCGTCCACGGTCTCCAGCGTGGTCTCGAGACCCTTGGCCTCTTCCACCGTGATCACGCCGTCCTTGCCGACCTTGTCCATCGCGTCGGCGATCAGCTTGCCGATCTCGGGGTCGTTGTTGGCCGAGATGCTCCCGACCTGCGCGATCTCCTTTTTGCCGGCCGTGGGGACGGAGATCTTCTTGAGTTCGTCGACCACGGCCACGACCGCCTTGTCGATCCCCCGCTTGAGCTCCATCGGATTCGCCCCGGCGGTCACGTTCTTGAGCCCCTCGCGGAAGATCGCCTGGGCCAGCACGGTGGCAGTGGTGGTGCCGTCGCCGGCCAGGTCGGAGGTCTTGGTCGCCACTTCCTTCACCATCTGGGCGCCCATGTTCTCGACCGGATCCGGCAGCTCGATCTCCTTGGCCACCGTGACGCCGTCCTTGGTGACGGTGGGCGAGCCGAACTTCTTGTCGATCACCACGTTCCGCCCCTTGGGGCCGAGCGTCACCCGGACCGCCTCGGCCAGGGCGTCAATGCCCTTCTTGAGCTTGGCGCGGGCCTCGACGTCGAAATGCAGTTCCTTTGCAGCCATGTGTAGTACTCCAGTAGATGGTCTAACGTATGAAGAGCGCGGAAGGCCAGTGCGCCGCCCGCTACCCGATCTTCGCCAGCACGTCCGAGGCCTTGATGATCATGACCTCATTGCCGTCCTCGAGCGTGAACGCGGTCCCGCTGTACTTGCCGTAGATCACTCTGTCGCCGACCGCCAGGTCGACCTTGATCCGATCCCCCTTGTCCGTGACCCGGCCCGGCCCGACCGCGATCACCTCGCCCTGCGTGGGCTTTTCCTTCGCCGTATCCGGGATGTAAAGACCGCCACGCATGCTCTCGGTCTCGTCGTCGGGATAGATCACCACCCGGTCTTCGAGCGGGCTGATCTTGCTGGCCTTCGGCTTGGCCTTGGTCGCACTCGGCATAGCTACTCACCTCGCCTGACTGTTGTGGGTAAATGTTGTTGAGTTTCAACGACTTAGCACTCTGGGCATCAGAGTGCCAGATCCGCTACGTGGTATTCTAATCGGTCAACGGCTACGGTCAAGGGCCGTGACCGCTCGGCGATCGGGGCGGCGTTGCAGATCTCCACTGCGTGCGGGTCGCGCCTTGGTGCCTTGACCTCCGTTAATCTAGACTTATAGACTTATAACATGAACGTGAAGACCGCCCGGTCCGGCCTGGTGGATCGGCTCGCAGCGCTCGAGGCCCGCATCGAGGCGCTCGAACATTCCCATGGAGAGGGCGTGCGCTCCCCCCGTTCGCCCGAGCGCGAGCCCGAGGCCGCCCTTCAATTCCTGGATGCGCTGCGCCGACGCAAGGGCAAGCGGTATCAGCGTGGCGCCACCGCCGGAGCGCTGGGCTACTCCGGCTTCTTGCGGGTGGACGACCGGCGCTACGCCTGGGCCAAGGAGCTCCCGGTTCCTGAGTTGCTGGACGCGGATCCGGCCGACCTCTCTCACTGGATCGCGGCGATCGCGAGCCCGCAGCGCGTGACGCTCCTGCGCGAGCTGTTCGGTCGAGACCGAACGATCGGTGAGATCGGCGCGGCCATGGGCGACCCCTCCACGGGGCAGCTCTACCATCATCTCAAGGAGCTCCAGGCCGCCAGGATCGTCGTGCAAGTCCGCCGCGGTGTCTACCGCATCGCGCCGGCCCTCCTGATCCCGCTGCTCGTGATCCTTGCCGCCGCGGTCGAGGGGGTGCAGGCGAGGGGGACGTCCGATCTCGAGCCCTTCGCGGCGCCATGAAGCGAAACGCACCGTTGGGCCTCGGCGCGGCCATGGTGCTGGCCCGTGGTCTCGCGGCGCAGACCCCGAACGCCGATGTGCTGTTCGGCGCCGGACGAATCGCGGACGCGCGCACGGCCTACGAGTCGCGCCTTGCCGCCATGCCGTCCGACTCAGTGGCCCGCTGCGGCTGGGCCTCATTGCGCTGTGGGAGAATCGGCTGACGGAGGCCCATGGCATGCTGTCGGCCGTGGCGGGCCCTGACTCGCTGGGTCGCATCGCCCTGGCAGCGCCATCCGCCGCCTGGTGCGCGATCGCGGATGCCGAGCCGGGGACCGGGGTCAGTCCGCCCGGAGTGCCTGCGTGGGATCCACCGAAGCCGCCCGGCGGGCGGGCGCGTACGCCGCCAGGGCGGCGGTCGCCACCAGCACCAGGGGGCCGACGGCGAAGATCAGCGGATCGCGCGCGCTCACCAGCACCACGAACCGCTCCAGCAGCCGGCTCCCGGCCACAGCTCCCGCCACGCCAAGGGCCGCCCCGACCAAGGCGAGGGCGACACTCCGGCCCACCACCCCGCCGATCACGCGCCCACGATCCGCGCCGAGCGCCATCCGGAGTCCGATGTCCCTCGTGCGCTGCGCCACAAGGTACGCCATCAGTCCGTACACCCCGATCGCCGCCAGCGCCAACGCCACGACTGCGAAGGCCGCCATCAGCCGGCTCAGAAAGCGCTCACCGGCGACCGACCGGCTCACCACCGATTCCATGGTACGCAGGTCGGAGACGGGAATCCGCGGATCCAGGTCGCGAATCGCCGCGCGCACCGTGGCCATCAGCGACGACGGCGTGCCGCTGCCTTTCACGACCAGGGTGGCCTCACGGGTGCCCATCTCGCGGTAGGCCACGGCTTGCGCGCGGGGCACGAAGAACTGGGGCGTGGCGCCCTGTCCCAGGTCGGTCTGGATCACGTCGCCCACCACGCCCACGATCTGCATCACGGGATTGCCCACGCTGGCCGGGCCCATCCGGATGGTGTTGCCGATGGCGTCGCCATCCGGCCAGAAGCGCCTGGCCATGGTCTGGTTGATCACCACCACCGGCGGGGTGGCACGGGTGTCGCTCGCGTCGTACAGCCGGCCGCCCACCAGCGGAATCGAGAGCGCCCGGAAGTAGCCGGGACTCGCCACCTGGTAGACGGCGTTGATTCCGTCGGGGTCGGCGTCGCGTACCCCTGACGCGACCACGGTTTCCTGCCCGCCGTCCGAGACCAGCGGAAGGGTTCGCACCGCGCCCGAGGCCACCACGGGCGGAAGCGCCGCCAGCCGCTCGTCCAGCCGGCGGTGGAAGTCGGCGAGCACGCCGATGTCGGGGTAACGTGCCTCGTCGAGGTAGAAGGTCATCGCGACCACGCCGTCCGGATCGAAGCCCGGGTCGACGCGCAGCAGCGCGGCCAGATTCCGCGTGAGCACGCCCGCGCCGATCAGCAGGAGCACGGCCACAGTGAGTTGGGTGAGCAGGAGGCCGTTGCGGACGCGGGTCCGCCGCGGGTCGCCCCAGCCGCGACCGTCCTTGAGCGCGTCGGCCCGCGGGCCGCGGGTGGCGCCGAGCGTCGGGGCCAGGGCGAAGCCGAGGGCGCTGAGCAGCGCGACCCCCAGGGAGAACGCCCCGACCGGCAGGTCGATCCGCCAGGCGCCTGGCGGCAACAGCCCGCCGCCGCCCACCGCCAGCAGCCGCGGCAGGAGTAGCGTCGCGAGCCCCAGGGCGACGGCGCACCCGATGCCGCTCAGCAGCAGGGCCTCCACGAGTAAGTGGCCCACCAGCCGACCGCGTCCCGCTCCCAGCGCGCCCCGAATCGCCAGCTCGCGGCTCCGGCTCTCCGAGCGGGCATACATGAGGTTGGCCACGTTGGCGCAGGCGATGAGCAGCACCAGTAACGCGGCGCCGCTCAGCAGCCAGAGCGCGGGGCGGTGCGGCCCCGAGCGTCGGGCCTGGAGCGACACCATGCGCATGGGATGCGTCGGTCCGATACCATGCCGTCCCGCATTGGCCTCACCCAGCCGCTCGATCGCCACCGCCGCCTCGGCCTGCGCCTCGCGGAGCGAAACCTCCGGCCTGAGCCGGCCGACCAGCCGCAGGTAATGGGAGGAGCGCCCGGCCAGGTTTGCGGGGTCGATGCTGTTGAGCCGCAGCATATCGACGTCCATATCGGGGCTCGGGAACTGAAAGCCCGCCGGCATGACCCCCACCACCTCGAACGACTCTCCGTTAGCGATGATGCGCCGTCCCACGACGCCGGAGTCCCGGCCGAAGGCCCGCGACCAGAGGCCGTCGCTCAGGATGACGACGGCCGGCCCGCCGGGCTGGTCCTCTCCGGGCAGGAAGTCGCGGCCCATCGCCGGAGCGATGCCCAGGACCTCGAGCACGTTGGCGGAGACCGCGGCGCTGCGGACCCGAACCGGCTCGTCCTCCCCCATGAGGTTCACCCGCTGGGTCCAGTAGCCCGCGAGGCCGGCGAAGGACGTGGTGGCCTCGCGGAACTCGACGTACTCCGGTTCCGAAGCCACGATCTCGAACCCCGCCCGGCCCGGCTCGTGGCGAAACTCCATCCAGAGCGCCACGAGGCGTTCGGGCTCGGGATAGGGGGGCGGACGGAGCACCACGTTGCGCACGAGCGTGAACACCGCGACGTTGGCCCCGATGCCAAGCGCGAGGGTGAGGACGACGACGCACGCGAAAGCGGGCCGCCGGGCGAGGCCGCGCGTGGCGTAGCGCAGATCGGCGAGGACGGCTCCGATCCGCTCGGTGAGCCCTAAAGGCGCGTCGGAGCCGGCGTCGTGACGGGGCGGCGTGGCGGTCATGCGGAGCACTCCATAGTGGAACAGAAGCGAGAAAGCGTTCTTCAGGTACCAGCGGCCCGCCGTATGCCGGGTCGCCGCCCGGGAGAGCCGGCGCGCCCGGCGTTCGTGCAGGTCGGCGAGGATCTCGTGGCTGCGGTGCCGGGGGATGGCGTGACGAAGCATCCAGTCGACCGCCCGCATCCAGCGGGGGGGGACCCGCGGCGTCCCGGCCGGCGGAGGGAGCGGCGTCATCGCTTGTCGATCACGGCGTTGAGCCCGGCCCACATGCGCAGCAGGGCGCGGCGGGACCGGCGCAGGGCGGCCAGCCCCTCCGGGGCCACCTTGTAGTAGCGCCGAGGGCGCCCGACCCTGCCGTCGGTGGAATCCTCCAGCCTGGAGTGGAGCAGGCCCTTGGCCTCCAGGCGATCCAGCGTGGTGTACAGGGCGCCGGAGGAGGGCTCCCGCTCCGCCACGGCCTCGATCTCGTCGCCGATCCGGAGCCCGTAGGCCTCCTCCCCGAGCCGCAGGACGGCCAGGAGAACCAGCTGCTCGAATTCGCCGAGGTGAAGGGCCATGTTTCCCTACAATGTGAGTACACTATCTCACAATGTATGCATGCCGCCGGGCGGCGCAAGGAGGAACGCGGGGTTTTTCACCCCCTTGACGTCGCCGTCGGCGCTCGGCACGGTTACGGTTGCCTTCACCACCCCTTCCACCACACGTTTCACCGCACTGGTCAACCAGTTCGAGGTTGGATTGGGGAGTTTTGGCATCCCGACAGTCGAGGCGGCGGCACTTGCCAAGCTGGCGAGCAGTGGCTACGGGCCCTGGTTCCCGTGCTCCGCGACCGGCCCGGCCAGCCAGCTATCCACCTGATCCAGGGCGATCTCAATCGGTGTGGGCGGCCCGTGGATGTGGGGTGGGAGCGGAGCATTCTGTGCTCCCGGGGGTGGCTCCTCCCCTCGCTCTGTTTGGCGCTGCTCGGCGGGGCAGTCCACGCTCAAGGGTCGAGCAACGTCTCCGGCCAGGTGGTCGATACCGCGGGCCGGCCGGTCGCCGGGGCGCTGGTTGAGCTGTTGCGAGCGGCCATGCGCGGCACTACCTCAACAGGGGGAGAGTTCCTCTTCCAGGAACCGCCGCCGGGACTGGACACGCTGGTGATTCGGTCAATCGGCTATTCCACAGTCACCCGACCCATCGCCATCGATCGCGTGCAAGGCTGGCACGGCAGCATCGCGCTGTCGGCCAGCCCGTTCGTCAGCGTGGACACCATCCCGAGTACCGTCGTGGAAGCCGAGCGGCCCGACGTCGTCGCAAGGAGGCTGGAGGAGTTCCAGCGCCGCCGGCGACGCGAGTTCGGGGTCTTTCTTGACGAGACCGACATCGAGGCCAGGATGCCTTTGGGCACGGTGAATCTGTTCAGCGGCCTGGCGGGCGTCAGGGTCTATCTGCAGAGCGGGACAGGCGGCAGGGTGGAGTTCGTTCGGTGTACTGAGAGGAGGGTCGGGGTGTGGATCAACGGTTTTCGGAGCATGGCCGCCGACCATAACGCCGTCCTGAACGAGATCCATCCCAAGGACATCATCGCGCTCGAGATCTACCGCGGCGTGGCCCAAATCCCTGGCGAGTTTCTCAGTGACGCGTGCGCCGCGATCGCGATCTGGACCAGATAACGGAACCGTTGGCCCCGTTGTGGACGCCGGCGCGACGGAAGCTATCCGTCGGGCAAGGAGGGGAGGGCCTCCACGATCAGCCCGAGCGCGCGCCGAAGATCCTGGCCTCCCACCCGGGAGCCGGGAAAGTGGCCCATCCGCACCACCACCAGGTCGAGCGACGGCACCACGTAGGTTTCCTGGCCGCCCGCGCCCCGGAAGGCAAAGGCGTCGCGCGGCAGCGGCCACACTCCGCGGGGGTTGACCCAGACCATGCCGCCGTAGCTGGAGTCGGCCCACGCCGGGGCCGGGGTGGACACCCATTCGGTCCAGCCCTCGGGCAGCAACCGCTCGCCGTTCCAGACGCCGTCGTTGAGATACAGCATGCCAATGCGGGCCCAGTTGCGCGCGGTGCCGTAGTCGTACCCCGAGAGCAGGAAGTTCCCGTAAGGATCGGGCTCCAGCACCTGGCGCCGGATCCCGATCCTGTCGAACAGGGCCCGCTGCGGCCAGGTCAGGTACTCCTCGCCCCGCTGCCTCACCGCGTCCCGGATCAACAATCCGAGCGTCATCACGTCCACGTTGCGGTAGCGGCCGACCGAGTCGGGTGGGAACTGCAGCTCGCGGGTCACCGCGAACTGGAACGCATCGATCGCGCCGGTGTAGATCAGGTCGTGGTCGTGGTAGCCAGGAAGGTCTTCGGGACTGCCCCGGCTGAAGCGGAGCCCGCTCGACATCCGGAGCAGGTCCATGACCCGAATCCCGGCCCGCGGGTCCTCGGGGGCCTTGCGCCACTCCGGCACCGGCGCCGGATCCTCCAGCCCGAATTCCCCTTGCTGGATCAGGATGCCGATCAGGGTCCCCGTGATGCTCTTACCCATGGACCAGCTCTCGAGCTGCATGTCCCGGTGCGCCCCGTTGGCGTACCGCTCGGCCACGATGCGGCCCTGGTGCACCACGACGAAGGCGGCGGTGAGCCCCTCGGGCCGCGCGAAGGCGGTGTCGGTCGCCTGGCGCAGCTTCATGGTATCGAGCCCCGGAGGCGCTGGCTCGTCCGGAGGCAGGTCGCCCATCGGCCACGGCGGCGTCGTGGCGTCGGGCAGCATCGAGCTGACCGGAACCGGGGAGAAGAAGACGCTCTCGCTCCCGGGCTGATGGATGACGCAGCCCTGGTCGCCGTACTGCTGCGCTTCGCGCGTGATGCGACCGGCAAGGGTGAGCCGGACACGGTGGCGTGAGCGGTCGATCTCGAATCGGGTGATGGAGTCGAGCTTCTCGCGCAGGAAGTAGTCGGCCACGTGGTCCCGGGCCTCGGCGGAGTCCCGCCCGGAGACGAAGAGCGCCGAACAGAGGACCTTGGCGGTCCCGGCGACCTTCCAACTGTCCGGGCTGTCGGGCGGCATACCGGCCTGCGCACCGAGGCCGCTTGGTAGGGCCAAGAGCGCAATCCCGACAAGCGCGAACAGCATGTCCGTGCGGCTCAACTTCCCACCGGCCAGGTAGCCGATCCCTCCGCTGATCACGACGAGGGCGAGAAACCCGAGGTCCAGACAAGCCTCCAGACTCCGACGCTCATCTTACCCTCCTTGCAATGGCGATGCGCTTGGGCCCTGAGCTCAACTCGAATTGAATGTTCTTGAGCACCTTGCGCGACTGCACGTCGATCGCGGCCACGGCGTGCGAGAACCAGAGGCTTGCGAAGATCACCCGGCCGTCGGGCCGCATCGCGAACCAGTGGGGAAAGTGGCCGGTGCGGATCTGGGCGACTTCGGTCATGTCGGAGAGGCGCACGACGCGGATCAGGTCGTTGATGTCGTCGGTGACCCAGAGCTCGCGTTCACCGTTCACGAGCTGGATGTCGTGGGTCCAGGTGTCCTTGTAGGGCACGGGTACCCCCTCCGGGAGGGTTCCCAGCTCCACTCGTCTGGTGACCGTGCGTCCCGCGGGATCCACGGTCACGAATCCGAGCAGGTTGGAGAGGACGACGTACAGCGTCTTGCCGTCCGCGGACGGCCGAAGCGGCCGCACGCCGTCGGCCGTGGGAATCGTGTGGAGCACGCTCTGGGTCGCCGGGTCGATCACCGAGATGGCACTGCCATACTGGGCTCCGACGTAGATGCGCGTCCCGTCCGCCGAGGTGTAGGCATCGTGCGGGCCCGCGGGGGACGGAAGCAGCTTGACCAGCTTCAGGGGGGCGAGCTGGACCACGGCGATCTTGTTGTCGCCACGGATCGGGACGTAGGCGAAGCGCCCGTCCTTGGTGAGCGTCATCTGGTTGGGATCGTTGCCGATGTGGATCTGGCCCGTGATCCGGCCCGAGCGGGTGTCGACCGCCTGGAAGTTGCCGGTCCGGTCGCTGGCGAGGTACACCGTCGAGCCGTCCGCCGAGACCGCCAGCCCGTGCGGCTTGGGATCGACGGTGATGCGGCGCAGCTCGCGGAAACTGTAGGGATCGACCTCGACCAGCTGGTCCGAGTCGCCCAGCGTCACCCAGAGGGTGACATCGGGCGTTTGGGCGGAGAGGATCGTGGTGCAGAGCAGGCCCGCGAGGAGGGGCAACAAGTGTTTCATCCGGGCTCCGCGGTTGGGGCAGGACTCGGGGGAGAGTACGTCGTGCGGGTACCGGCCGCAACCGACGAGATGCCCCGGAGCACCAGTTTCCCGCTGCGTTCCCCCCTGGGCATCGATACCGGTCTAGGCGGACCCCGGTGGTGAGCACGATTTCACCGCTGCGGGTCCAGCCGCCGGATGAGCGAGTTCAGCGCTTCTCGGGGCAGGTACACTTGGGGGCCGAGGTGGAGTTTGGCATAGTAATCGGCGCCCTCGATCCAGTCGGCGTCGCGGCTGGGGCTGCGAGCCTCGGTGGGTCCACATCGGGGCAATGCCCGACGTCACCCGTCTCCGGGCCGCCCCCGATAGGATACCGGTCGTCCCGTCCACGATGCGACCACTCCCGATGCCCTCGCCCTGAGGTGGGGCCGGGCGGAGCTTAGGTCCGATGACACGCCTCGCGCTTGCCCTCGCCCTGGTCGGCACCAGCTGCCTCGGGGGGGGCCCGACGGTGCCCTCCCTGCCCCCGGGCGGGGTGCGGGTGCTGTTCATCGGCAACTCGCTCACCTACGTCAACGACCTGCCCGGCATGGTGCAGCGCCTGGCGCGTCTGGCCGGCAACACAGACCTGGCCACGGCAAGCGTCGCGTTCCCCAACTACGCGCTGGAAGACCACTGGAGCGAGGGAACGGCGCGGGCCGCGCTGGTCCAGAGGGACTGGGAGTTCGTGGTCCTGCAGCAGGGGCCCTCCTCCCTGCCCCAGAACCAGGTGCACCTAGCCACGTGGTCGGGGCAGTTCGCGCCGCTGATCCGCGCCGCGGGCGCGGAGCCGGTGCTGTACATGGTTTGGCCCAGCCTGGCGCGGTTCGATGACTTCCCCGAAGTGCGGAACTCGTATCGCAACGCCGCCGAGGTTGTGGAGGGGATCTTCGCGCCCGCGGGCGATGCCTGGATGGCGATGTGGGAAACGGAGCCCGCGCCCGGACTCTACAGCGGAGACGGGTTCCACCCGAGCCAGCTGGGCACCTACCTGGCCGCGCTGGTGATCCTGGCCCGGCTCACCAATATCGACCCGACCACGCTGCCGCCGGTGATCCCGCATCAGGGCGGCCAGACGCCGCTCGCACCTGAACTCGCCGAGAGACTACAGGCTGCCGCAGAAACCGCACTGGCGCGAAACCCGACTCGGCCGTGAACACGCGTTCGCCTGGGCGCAGTGCGTAAGAGGAAGTGCGAAGTGCGGCGTGCGAGGTGCGTTGGGCTCCTTTTGCTGGCCGGTGCCTCGGCGGCGCGGGCCCAGACGCCGCCAGGCGGAGATGCAACGGTCGACTCCGCGCAGGTGGCCCGTGTGGCCTGGCGCGAGGGACAGGCTGCCCTGGGGCGCGGCGAGCTCGACTCGGCGTGGCGGGCGGTGAGCAGGGCCAGCCACGCGTGGCCGGAGCAGCCCGTATACGCCCGGGGGATGGCAGTGCTCGCCGCGCGACGCCGCGACACGACCGCCCTGCTCCAGGCCCTGAGCCGGCTTGCCGCGATGGAGGCCGCCGACCATCCGCTCGACAGCGCCATCGCGACGATGGCGCGCGGGCTCACGGTGCGTCGTGCCCTGACCGAGCTTCGCATGGCCGCGGCGCCGCGGCGCTGGAGCGAGGTCTGGGCGACCAGCCCGGACACGATGGTGTTTGCCGAGGGGATCGACGCCGATCCCAAGACCGGGCGGGCGTTCGTGGCGAGCGTCCGCCGCCGCACGGTGTTCGTCGTGGCGCCGGGCACGGAGGTCCGCGACCTCGGGCTCCACCACTCGGCGGAGGTGAGCGCAGTGTTGGGAGTCCGATTCGACCCGCGCCGCCGTACGCTCTGGGTCACCACCTCGGGTCTGCCCTACGCCGAGGGTTACCAGGCCGGCGATTCGGTGGTGGCAGGCCTGCTCCGGGTGGACCCCGAAAGCGGGGAGATTCTCGCCCGGTACGACGCCCCGGGCCTGGAGCCGCGGGTGCTGGGCGATCTGGCGGTGGGGCCGCGTGGCGACGTGTTGGTGACCGATTCGAGGCAGCCTGTGGTCCTCCGGCTACGCCCCGGGCGCGATAGTCTGGAGGGCTTTCGGCATCCCCTGTTCCGCTCCTTGCAGGGGGTGGCGTTCTCACCCCGTGACGAGGCGATCGTGTATCTGGCGGACTGGTCCCACGGCTTGTTGCGCTGGGACACGCGCCGCGGCGAGGTGGAGCGATTGCCGGCCCCCGCGGGCATCACGTCGCTCGGGCTCGACGGGATCGTCATGCGGGGCGACGCGATCATTGGGATCCAGAACGGCGTGGCCCCGCCCCGCGTGGTGCGATTGGACCTGGACCGCGCCGGCCGGCGGATCGTGTCGATTCAGGTGATCGACAGGAACCTGCCACTCGCCGACGAGCCCACCATCGCCACGCTGCTTGGCGACCGGTTGCTCTACGTCGCCAACAGCCAGTGGAACAAGTATCAGGAGGATGGCACGCGAAGGCCCGGGACCTCGCTCGGGCCCACGGTGTTGCTGTCGCTTCCGCTCGGATCGGCCGCGGGGCCCCCGAGTCGACCCGAGGTCCGGAACGGGTGGGAGTCACTGACTCGAACAGGCACCGCCTACACCGAGGTGCCCGCGCATGGCCCGCCTACGGGGGGTGTTCAGATCGACGCGCCGGGCCCTGGCGTTCCACCAGGCGCAACGGAATGCGCAACGTGGCGGTAGTCCCCGCTGCCGAATGCGGCACCAACACCAGCTCGGCTTCGCCGCCGTACAGCCGCGCGAGGCGGGCGCGGAGATTGGCGAGCCCTACACCCGCGCCCGTGCCGCCGGCATTGCTTCCGCGCCGGCCCTCGCCCGAGCGGGTATCGGCCACCGTGAGAAGGAGGCGCCCGTTCTCGGGCGTGGCGCCGATCCGCACCGTGCCACCGCCGACCGCCGGGGCGATCCCGTGCACGATCGCGTTCTCCACCAGCGGTTGGAGCGCGAACGCCGGCACCAGGGCGTCGCCCGGAGCGCTTACCTCCCACACGACGTCCAGCCGGTCGGCGAAGCGGGCCTGCTCGATTTCCAGGTAGCGCGCCGTGATGTCCAGCTCCTGCGCCAGGGGGACCTCCTGGCGCTCACCGGCCTTGAGCGTGGCCCGGAGAAGGTCGGCGAGCCGCACCACCATTCGCTGGGCCTGGAGGCGGTCCTTCTCGATCAGGGTCACGATCCCGTTGAGCGCGTTGAAGAGGAAGTGGGGGTTGAGCTGCGACTGCAGCGCCCGGAGCTGCGCCTCGGCCAGATCCTGGCCCAGCCGCGCGTTGAGCAGGGCCTGCGCGCGCCAGGCCGCGTGCATGCGCAGCGCCACCTGCACGCCGACGATGCCGCAGAAGACGACCGCGAAGAGATCGCCGTAGGAGCGAACGCCGATGAGCAGGATGCTTTCCAGCGCCAGCTGCTCGCTGATGCCGAACAGCCGCCCGATGCCGTGGACCAGCAGGATCTGAGCCCCGACCACCAGGGCGAGCAGCGGCAGGTAGATCAGCAGCGAGCGCCCTGGGCGCGCGAGGTCGAACGGTGCTCGCCCGCCGAGGGTCAGGATGAGGGCAGTCCACACGCCCCAGCTGAACCACATGAGGAGTTGCGAGACGAACAACTGCCAGAGCGAGAGGTCGGGGTTGAGCCGAGAGGGGACCAGCCAGAGTCCGAGCGTAGCGATGGCGGCAGGCAGCAGCCAGAACAGGGTGATCGGCCACGCGGGCGGCGCCCGGAGGCCGTCCCGCTCGGCGGAGCGTCCGGTCATTCGCCCGAGAGCTTCCGAGCAAGACGCTGGCGATACCGGCGAGAGACCCGAACCCTGGAGCCGTTCTGGAGGATCATGATCTGGTCGCCGGCGAACCAGGGCTGCAGCTCGCGCATCGCGCCCAGGTCTACCAGATAGCGGCGGTGGATGCGGACGAAGCGCGCGGGGTCGAGCCGGGACTCGAAGTGCGCCAGGGTGCCGCGGACGCGGTGGCGCCCGCGGGCGGTGTGCAAAACGACGTAGTTGCCGGATGACTCCAGCATGACGAGGTCGGTGACGGGCACCAGGGTTGTCCGCTGGTCATGCTTGATGGCGATCCGCTCCAGAAAGGGCCGGCCTTCGTCCGGCCGCGAGGTGGCCGGGACCCCGGACCCCGCGGCGGTCACCAGGTCGGCCAGGCGGCGGGCCTCCCCGAGCAGTCGGTCGCGCGCCTGCGCCCGCGCCGCGCGGCGCCAGGCGGCCACGAAACGCTCGTCCTCAAAGGGCTTGAGCAGGTAGTCGACCGCGGCAACCTCGAAGGCGCGTACAGCGTACCGGTCGTGAGCGGTTGTGAAGATCGTGCGGGGCATGCGGTCCGGACCGATCGACTCGATCACGTCGAGGCCGGAGCGGCCCGGCATCTGGACGTCGAGCAGCACCAGGTCAGGGGCCCACTCCCGGATCTCGCGCATCGCGGAGTCGCCGTTGCCGGCCTCGCGCACCTCGGCCTCCGGCGCGGTGCGGCGCACGAGGCCGACCAGGCGCTCACGGGCGAGGGGCTCGTCGTCGACGACCAGCACTTTCCGGATCATCCTGGGGGGCGAGGCGACGGATGCTCCATACAAGCGCGCTCGAGAGCTGGGTGCCTACTCCTCGTCCACCAGCTGGACGTTGATCGCCACCAGCTCGTCCGGGAACCAGGCGATCAGGCGGCCGATGAACTTCTCGGCGAGGTAGAAGATGTCGCGTGGCGCCTTGGGCCGCACCCGGGCAAAGACCGCGTCGCCCGCCTTGTAGATGTCGATGTGTCCGTCCGATTGCAGGTGCTTGATGCGCGTCTTCTTCTTGTCGCCCCAGTACCACGTGGCCGCCTCGTGAATGACCTTGTGACGAAGCAGTTTGTAGGCATCCTCCCCCGCCCTGGGCACCACCTGAATGAGGATCATGCTCCCCCCGTCCGATGAGAATTACTGAAGCACACGGCGCGCGCCGACCCAGCGGTCCAGCCACCAACGTCCATCGGGATCGTCCTGCGAGAGGCGGCTGCTCCGGACCCCGGTGCGGCTGGAGTGAATGAACGAGCCGTCTCCAATGTACAGGCCGACGTGGGTTACCGCCTCGGCGGAGCTGCCGAAAACGAGGATGTCCCCGGGCTCCAGGCGGTCGAGCCGCGGCTCCACCGGGCGCCCTGCACGGGCCTGCTGGGCGCTGGTCCGGGGCAGCGCGACCGCCAGGCCGGCGTAGGCGTGCTGGATCAGACCGGAGCAGTCGAAGCCGTTGGCGTTGCTCCCGCCCCAGAGGTACGGGGTCCCCATGTTCAAGAGGGCCATGTCGACCACCTCGCGCGCGCGCACCAGCGCGGTCGAGCTGAGCGGCTCGGCGGCGCTGCCGGCCGGTACCGGGGCGGCCGAGTGGGCCGGGAGAGCGAGCGGCGGCGCCTCGCGGGTGAGGTGCGGCCCGCTGGGCTCGGGGCCGGCCCCCACCGGCGCCCGCGGCCCGGCCCGCGAGCGGCTGACGGGAATGGCCACCCGCAGGTTCAGTTCGAATCCCTCCTGACCGAAATCGCCGATGGTGCGGTAGCGCGCTTCCGCGCCCAGCGAGAAGGGGTTGCGGAAGAGGTCGTACCCTACTCCGATCGTCCAGCTCGCGAAGTCGCCGGAGCCGGTGCCCGAGCTGAAGCCCGCCGAGCCGCCGATCAGGGCCCGCCAACTGGGTCCGATGTTGAGCCCGGCCTCGGCCCCGGCGCCGTAGAGGTCGATCTCCGGTCCGTCGAGGAAGGAGACGCTTCCGCCCAGCGAGAACGGGCCCCACAGGACCGGGGCGTAGCCCAGGGCAAAGGCGCTGAAGGCCGGACCCATGAAGGCCCGGCCCCCGCGCAACTCCAGGAACTGGGCATGGGCCCGCCCGCTGAGCGCGACCGTGGCAGCCAGGATCACGGCCGTTGTGCGGTGCTGTGTCGACTTCATTCCCCCTCCTTCAGCTTGGCTTCCAGCCTGGTTTCCCGCTCGGCCTCGGCTTCGTCTTGGTCGGAGACGGTCGGGAGACCCTCGGCGGTGACATGGAGCGCGTGGCGCAGCTCGGGCGAGCGGCGGAGCAGGCGCATCCACCCGATGGTGGCGCCGATCGCGAACAGCGCGGCAAACAGACCGGTGACGACCAGGCCCGCCGTGGAGTTGGACACCGCGCGGGCCGCGAGCGCTCCCATGAAGGCGCCGATAAACGAAGCTGCCCACGCCAGGAGCGGCGTGAGCAGCCAGCCCAGGATCCGCGCGAGGGCCTGAACGAACCGCACGGGCTAGCCGCGCGGCCCTCTCCTCCCGCCCCCGCCCGTGATCAGCGCGGCCAATGCCAGCGCGGGGAGGAAGGCCACGGCGAAAGTGCCAAGTCCGATCGAGGCGCCCGGAAAGCCGATGAGCGTGGCCCCCAGTCCGAGAACGATCGCGAGCCCGAGCGAGAGCCCCATTACGGCGGGGGGCGAGGCCTCGCCCGACCGGGCTCGCTGATTCGCCATACAGAAGGCGCCCATCCAAGGGAGGAAGGTCCCCGCCATCCACCAGACCGGGTGGTACCACCAGTTGCTCCCGCCCCCGATCTCGAGCCAGCGGTTGGTGTAGGTGCCGGTGGGCTGAAGCGCGATCACGTCGATGATGAGGAAGACGACCGCGGCGGCGAGGCCGAGCCCGGCGGCGCCGGCGATGCCCTCGATCGTGCGGGGCCGGATCCAGGTGCCGGGGAGTAGCGTCACTGCTGTGAGGCCCGCCAGGACGATCAGCGCCCGGACAGCGGTCTCGGGGCCGCCGGCGAGGAACCTCGAGGCCAGCGAGAAAAAGAGAACGCAGGCGGCCTCGATGGCGCCAAGCACGACGGCCCGGCGCAGGACGAGGGGGAGCCGGGTCTGATCGAACGTCGTGTCCGGATGGACCGCTGAGGTCATGGAGCCCCGTTGCGGAAGAGAGAACGGTCGCCCAAACCTAACGGAGGGCTGCGGTTACGCCAAGGTGGCCGGGGGGCTTGGGAGAGGACCGGCAGTCCTCTCAGGACAGGCAGATCCGGAACCCTGGGTCATTGGTCTCGGCTCAGTGCGGGCATTGCTGCCCGAAGCTCCAACCAGCGAAACTCGTTTCGGACGAGGCGGACAGTCTCTTCCACCAGCGCTTCTGGTCCGTTGTGGAGCCGGATCGGAAGGTCGATCCCAGGCCTGAGGTCGCAGAGACCGAACAGCCCGCCGGGCCGGACGTCGGTTTCCTCTCGGAGGATCCTGGCGCCGAAGCGGTAGGTCACCCGCACGGTGAAGCCTTCGGCGGGCTCGCCATCCTCTCGCCAGGCGAGCCCGACAAGCCCCGACCTGTTGCTGACGCGGCGGCACAGGTTCCTGGCGAAGGCGACGACCGGCGGGACCGAGAACATGACCTGGGTGCGCTGCCCCATGGAAAGCGTCACGCCCTTGGTAGAGCTGTCCGCGATCAGTCCGAGCTTGGGGTGGCGGGCAATGACCCGTTGCGGGCCGTCGACACCCACCACCAACTGGAAGCGGCCCGCGGCATCCGTCACCATGGAGTCGTGCTGTCCCTCGAGCCGCACGATGGCGCCCGAGAGCCCGGTGCCCGCGGTGCTGTCGTACACCCGTCCCGTCAGGATCGCCCGGGTAAGCCGCCCCTGCCCGTCGATCGCAAGTGCGGCCCGCCCGCCGCTCTCGCGTAGTCCGGTGAGCGTGACCCCCCGGCGCAGGATCGTGGGCCGCAGCACAGGAAGCCGGACGCTCCACTCGTCAACGATCCACGCCCCGGTGGGAAGGCGCAGAAACCTCACCCATCCACCCAGCCGGGCGCGTTGCAAGGCTTGGTCGATTCCCGTATAGACGTATTCCAACACGCGCAGCTCGCCGGTGGAGCGATGCACCCAGATCACTCCGCTGATGTCGGGGACCCGGCGGCCGGGGATGGGCTCGAACCGGAGTCCGACCAAGGCGTCATCGCCTTCGGTAGCCCGGAAGCAGTGCGAGGCGACGAAAGCATCGGAGAGAAGGAGTTCGGCGTCCGGGCTGGCGTAGGTGACGCTGTCATTCTCGCTGAACACAAACCCGCGCTCGGCCAGGGTGGCGGGGGAGAGGGCGCCATAGGGCTGGCCGCGGACCAGATCGGAGGCCGTCGCGCGATCGCGAAGCACCCGGCCTGAGGTCGTCAGCTCGCGGTCGAACGTCGTGACGTGAAGCGGAACGGCGCGGGCGCGGAGCGTCAGCAGGTTTCCGGTGAGCGCCTTCTGGATCTCCTCCCACAGCGCGGTCGCGAGGGGCCCGCCCCTGCCCTCCCGGGCGCAAGCGCTCTCCCGGCTTGCGACCAACTCCGGGAGCACCGCCGGGGTCCACTCGGGCCGCAGCTCCGTGCGGTAGGTGTCGCCGAGGGCGAGAGCGACGATGCCCGCGTTCACCCCGGCGAACCCGATCCGGTCAATGCGGATGCGGTAGCTACCGGGAGCGGGCGCCCGGAGCCGAATCCGGCCGGCGGGGTCGGTGAGGCCTTGGGCAACCGGCGCCGAGTCCCGGATCAGGCGGACGATGGCGCCGGCCACCGGCCCACCCGCCGCATCACGGAGACGGAGGTCAAGCGTCTGGGATTCAGCCCTCCCGGCCGTCAGCAGCAGCGCGAGCAGACCAAGGGTCCAGGGGGAACCGCCCGGGGCATCAGGTTTCATCCGGCGCATCACGCATCCCTTGTCTTGATGTCGGGTGGAAGCAGGTCAGCGCGCGAACCCGTAGAGCACCGCCACATCGGTGAGCGCCCACGCGACCAGGGCCCGGTACATTCCCCGTTGATGCTCCCGCGGCGTCATACCATGGACGCGGAGCCGCCAGGGGAGCAGCAGCAGCAGCCAAGCCGTGGCCGCGGTCAGGAGCGCCAGCCAGCGCCACGGAGCGCCGGTGCCGGCCCACGCCGCCTTCCATCCGGCCAAGCCAAAGAGTCCGAACGCCAGCCCGACCGCGATCATCGCGATGGTGAGGCTCCCGCGCGGGCCCAGCACGCTCGCCAAGGTCCGGTCCCCGCGGGCTTGGTCCTCCTCGAGCTGGTAGAGCTGGGTGAGAGGATACAGCGCCCCGAACAGGGGCGCGAACCCGAGCAGGATCGCCGCGCCCACCGGTGTGAGCGGCCGGCCGGTGAGGGCCCACCCCGCGTATGGAGTCAAGGTACCGAAACCCCAGATGTTGATGAACCAGTCCGCGCCCGCCACCGCCTTGAGACGCCAGGGCGGCGTCGAGTAGAGCACCGACAGGGTCAGGCATACGAGGTAGGCGAGGCTGAAGGCGAAGGGCAACGCCAGGGAGAGCACCAGTCCCAGCAGCATGAGGCCAAGTCCGAAGCCAAACAGGTGCCTGGGCGGAACCGGGGGAAACCGGAGGTAGGCGACGTCGGAGCTGTCCTTGTCGATCGCGGAATTGAGCGCGAGGGTGCCGCCGTTGAGGCAGACGACCCAGAGAATCAGACCCAGCCACCACTCCCCCCCGTCCCCCCCGCCCCACCGGACCAGAGCGGACGATGGAGGACGGTGGAGGGCGATGGAGGACGCTGGATCGGCCGGGGAACCAAGGGCGAGCAGCAACCCCACGGCGGTGTGCGCCGTCATGATTGGCCACTCCGCAGGACGCATGTGCAGCAGATAATCGAAGCCGCGGCCGAGCAGGCGGTAGCCCGGGGCCCGCCGCCGGAGCACCGGGTGCACCGGGCTCATGCCACGACCATCGCGTCGCCGAAGGGGACGCTGGCGATCGCTCCCTCGCGCTCGATGCGGAGCGAACCCTCGGCGGTAATCCCGGCGGCGATCCCCACGAGCGGCGAGGCGAGCCTGCGGCCCCGAAGCCAGTCGCGGGCCGCGAAGCGTTCCAGCTCCCCCGGCTCCAGCCGGCCGGCGCGCTCGCAGGCGACGGCTGCCGCGACACGGACCGGCTCGGCGAGCGCCGCGGGGGAGGCGTGGGGGACGCGCTCCGCCAGGCGCACGGCACGCGACGCCAGCTCGGGCGGAAGGTCGTTCACGACGTTGATGCCGATTCCCACCACGACCCAGCTGGTGCGCGCGCCGTCCCAGCGCGCCTCGCTCAGGATGCCGCCCAGCTTGCGCCCGTCGAGGTACAGGTCATTCGGCCATTTGATGCGCAGGGCGATCTCCGGGGCGAAGCGCTCCAGCGCGTCGGCCACCTCCAGGCCGACCCGAAGGCTCAGGCACTCCGGCGCCGGGCCGCACGGCCGGCCGATGACGCTGATCCAGAGCCCGCCCTCGGGTCCGCTCCAGGCTCGGCCGCGCCGCCCGCGTCCCCGCGACTGTACCCATGCGGCGACGGCGCTGCCGTGCGGCGCTCCCTCGGCGGCCCGCTGGTGCGCCGCGTCCATCGTCGACGGCAGCATGTCGTGCCAGGCGATCATGACCCGGCCAGCAGAGCCCACAGGATGGTGAACGTCCCGATCGCGGCGGTGTACCAGGCGAACTGATGAAAGCGGCCGCGCGCAAGCAGGCGCACGAGGAAGCGGATGGCCCACACGCCGCTCGCGACGGCGACCGCGAAGCCGATGAGGACGCCCGGCGCGGCGAGATCGACCCCGACCGGCCTGTCGAGCAGCTGCACGAAGCCCGCACCGGCGATGGCGACGATGGAGAGCAGAAAGGAGAATTCCGCCGCGGGCCCCGGCGCGATGCCGGCCCAGAGCGCCGCCGCAATGGTGGTCCCCGAGCGCGAAACGGCCGGCAGGATCGCCAGCGCCTGTGCCAGGCCGATGAACAAGGCCGCGCCGGCGCCGATCCTGGTTCCGGCGGCGCGGGGCAGCGCGAACCGCGTCGTCCAGAGGATCGCGGTCGTGAGCAGGAAGAAGACCCCGAGCCACAGCCCGGTCTCGAACCGCGCCTCGAAGAAGTCCCGGAAACCGAGCCCCGCCACGGCGGCGGGGAGCGAGCCCAGCAGCAGCAGACCCGCATAGCGCCACGATTCCCATTCGCCGGTGAATACCCCCCGGCCGAGCCGGACCAGCCGCCCCCGGTAGGCGATCAGCACCGCAAGCAGCGTCGCCAGGTGGAGGACCACTTCGAACAGCACGCCGGGCGCGCTGAAGCTGAGCAGCGACTCGGCGAGCACCAGATGACCGGAGGAGGAGACGGGCAGGAATTCGGTGAGCCCCTGCACCAGGCCGAGCAGGAGGCCCTCCCACCAGCTCGGTGTCACCCGAGGACCTCTTGATACATCCGCTCGTACTGCGGGACGACGATGTCCGCGTTGAACGCGGCGGCGCGCTCGAGCGCCGCCTGGCTCATGGCGGCGTGCTGGACATCGTCCCGCAACAGGTCGATCGCGCGGCGGGCCATGGCTTCCACCGACCCTGGAGGCTCGAGCATCCCGCTCACCCCGTCCTCGATCACCTCGGGGAGGCCACCCGCGCGGCTGGCGACGACGGGCACGGCGCAGGCCATGGCTTCGAGCGCGGCGAGGCCGAACGATTCGCTCTGTGAGGGGAGCAGGAAGAGATCGGCGGCCTGGAGCAGCTCGGCCACGACCTCGATCCGTCCCAGGAAGCGCACGTCCTCTTCCACCTGGAGCTCGCGCGCCTCCTGCTCGGCCTCGGCCCGCTCCGGCCCGTCGCCGAGCATCAGCAGGGTGGCCGGCATCACGCGCCGGATCCGGGAGAAGATCCGCACCACGTCGCGCACCCGCTTGACCTCACGGAAGTTGGACGCATGCGCGATGATCTTGTGGTCCGCAGGGGCGAGCCCGTCGCGGCGCGCGCTCGGGCCGGAGAGATACTGGCCGGGACACACGAAGTTGGGGATCACCGTGATCTCACGCCGGATCCCGAAAGCGCGCTGGGTCTCGTCGCGCAGGTAGTTCGAGACCGCGGTGACCCCGTCGGACTGTTCGATCGAGAACTTGGTGATGGCGTAGAAGCTCACCTCCTGGCCCACCAGCGTGATGTCCGTACCATGCAGCGTGGTGACGACCTTGAGATCGCGCTGGCCCCGCAGCATCTCGCGCGCGAGATACCCGGTGGTGGCGTGCGGGATAGCGTAATGCACGTGCAGCAAGTCGAGCCCTTCCTCGAGCGCCACGGCGTGCTGCTTGGAGGCAAGCGCCAGGGTGTAGGGGAAGTGGTCGAACAACGGGTAGTGTCCCGTTTTGGTGTCGACCTCATGGAAGTAGACCCGCTCGGCATAGCCGCGAAGTCGAAAGGGGTAGGCGTAGGTGATGAAGTGGACCTCGTGTCCGCGCGCCGCGAGGGCCAGGCCCAGCTCGGTGGCGACCGCGCCCGAGCCCCCGTAGGTGGGATAGCAGGTGATGCCGATTCTCACGTGGTGCCGACCCTCCTCCCTTCCCGCGCCGCTGCCGCGTTGCCACCGCTCCCGTGCCATGCCGCCACGATTTCCGCCGCCAGCTCGGCCGGGGGCCGGGTGGCGTCGAGGGTGAGCACCGGGCCGTTCAGCTGATGCCGGAACCAGGTCTCCTGCCGCTTGGCGTAGCGCCGGGTGCTGGCCGCGACTGCCTCGGCCACGCTCTCCCGCGGCCGGCGACCGTGCAGATACTCCACCGCCTCGCGGATGCCCACCCCGTCGAGGCCGGGGGATCCCGCCGTCGCGCCCTCCGCGAGCACCGCGGCCACCTCTTCGATCAACCCGCGCCGCACCATCTCTTCGGCGCGTTGCTGGATCCGCCGGTGCAGCACCGACCGGGGCGCGGTGAGCCGCACGTACCACGGGTCGATGCTGCCGACCTGGCGGGCCACCCGCTGCCAGTGCGAGAGGGGATAGCCCGTCAGCAGGGCCAGCTCGATCGCGCGGAGGGCGCGTTGCCGGCCGCCGCCCCGGTAGGCGGGATCCAGACGCCCGGCCCAGCGCACCAGCTCCAGGGCGGGCAGTTCGCGAAGCCTGAGTTCCATGGCACGCCGCCGAGGCTGCTCCATCGTGGGCTCGAGAAAGAGCCCGTCCGCAAGGGCCCGGATGTAGAGGCCGGTTCCCCCGACGACGATGGGCAACAGGCCTCGGCCCCGGACCTCCTCGATCCACTCCGAGGCCGAGGCCGCGTAGCGGCCCGCGCTGTAACGCTCGCCCGGGGTGGCGACGTCGAGGCCATGGTGCGGCAGCCGCCGCCGTTCGCGCCGGGTCGGCTTGGCGGTGCCGATGTCCAGATGGCGATAGACCTGGCGTGAGTCCGCGGAGACGACTTCGACGGACAGCCGTTCGGACAGGGCAAGGGCCACTGCGGTCTTGCCCACGGCGGTCGGCCCCACCAGGACCGGGATTCTACCGGCGGCCAAACCGGCGCTCCAGTTCCTCGCGTGAAAGCTGCACGATCGTTGCCCGGCCATGCACGTCGTGCGGCGGGAGACTGGTCCGAAAAAGCCGGCGCAGCAACTCGCGCATTTCGCGCTCCTCCAGCGGGGCGCCCCCTGCCACCGCGGCCCGGCACGCGTAGGTCGCCGCGAACCGCTCGAGCCGGTTGGCCCAGCCGGCAAAGCGCCCGCCGGAGAGGTCAGCGATCATCTCGCGGAAGCAGCGCTCGGCGTCGAAGCGTGGGTGCGGCGCCGGGACGGCGTGCAGAATCACGGACCGCCCGCCGAAGGGCCCGATCTCGAAGCCGACCCGGCTCAGGGCGTCGCCATGGACCTCGACGGCGTCCAGTTCCTCATCGTTGAGCTCGAGCGTGATCGGCAGCAGCATGCGCTGGGACGGCGCGCCGCCCTGCTGAAGCTGCTCCATCACCTGTTCGTAGAGCACGCGCTCGTGCGCGGAATGCTGGTCGACCATCACCAGCCCCTCGGGCGACTCAAAACAGATATAGGTATCGAAGAGGTGGTGCAGCGGCGCGCCGAACCGGGCCTCCTCGGCTGGAGGCGGTCCGGCGGGCCCCTGGCCGAGGGGCTCGAAGAGGTCAGGCCCCGGGATGCCCGCGCGCTCGGGCCTGGTCTGAAGGGGTCGTTGCTCTCCCCCGCGCGGGTCCCACACCGGGCGCCCCGCCTGGCCCGGCATGGGGCGCCAGTCGCCGACGCTGGCCGAAGCCGCCAGCTCACCCAGGGCATGACGGACCGCGTCCTCGATGGTGCGCTCCAGGCCGATGCGGTCACGGAAGCGCACTTCGAGTTTGGCCGGATGGACGTTGACGTCGACCTCACCCGGACTGAGCCGCACGTTGACGAAGAGGCTGGGCCGGTCGCCCGGCGCGATGGCGGAGCGGTAGCCCGCCTCCGCGGCCCGCACCAGGAAGTGGTCACGGAACGGGCGCCCGTTGACGAACAACTGGGCACGACGTCCGCTGGGGCGCGCATCGGCCGGACGCTGGACAAAGCCTTCCAGCGCGAACGCGCCCGCGGCAAACCGGAGCGGGATCAGGGTGCCGGCCAGCTCCCGGCCCCAGACCGAGGCCAGCCGTTCGGGGGCGTCCTGTGCCGGCGGGATGCCGAGCCGTGTGGTACCGTCCGCGATCAGCTCGATGCCCACGGAGGGGTGTGCCAACGCGAGGGTCATTACCGCCTCGCCGACCGCGCGTGTCTCGCTGCCCACCGAACGCAGAAACTTGCGCCGCGCCGGCGTGTTGAAGAACAGGCCCCGGACGGTGACCGTGGTGCCGCGCTGGCGCGAGGCGTCGCCCACGTGGTCCACCCGACCGCCGTTGACCCGGACCTCGGTGGCGATCGCGTCGGTTTCCGCCGTGAGCAGGGTGAAGCGGGAAACCGACGCGATGGCCGGGAGCGCCTCCCCCCGGAACCCGAAGGTGGACACGCCGACCAAGTCGGCCGCCGCGCTGATCTTGCTGGTCGCGTGGCGCTCCAGCGCAAGCACGGCGTCCTCGCGGTCCATGCCGCTCCCGTCGTCGCTGACTTCGATCAGGGTCTTGCCGCCGTGCTCAATGCTGATCCGCACCCGGGTGGCACCGGCATCGATCGCGTTCTCCACCAGCTCCTTGACCGCGGAGGCCGGGCGCTCGACCACTTCACCGGCGGCGATCTGGTCCGCGACGGCGTCGGCGAGAACGCGAATGCGGGCCCGCGTGGTGGAACTCATGCGCCGGAATCTAACCGTCCCACTTCCGCCAACGATCCCGCGGGTACCCAGCCCGGTTGCGCATCGCGCAACTCGATCAGGCGCCATCCCGGGCGCCGATCGCGTACCTTGACGACGCGCAGCTCCTCGACCCTCCCCGCCTCGCGCGCCAGCCCGTGGGGCGCATCCCGCAGGACCGCGGCGCGCGTCACCACCGCCAACGGCGAGCGGTAGTGGCCGCGCAGCGTCAACCCGGCCACGGCGATCACGCTCGCCGCCGACAGGACCCCGAGCACCCAGCGCCGCCGGGGCAGGACGGCAAGCAGGACCCAGCCGGCGAGCCACAACCCACCGGCGAGCAACAAGACCTCCTCCGGCGTGAGCGGGCTGACGCGTCCCGCCCGAATCAGGTCGGCCGATCGGGGCGCCACCCGGCGCCAGCCCGCCTCGATGATCGAGGAGCGCGGGGCCAGGCGACGGGCAGTGAGCCACGCCGCGGCCGCCCGTCCGTCCTGCCCCGCCGAGTAGGATGCGGCCGCGAGATTGTGCCAGACCGCCGCCCGGGTCGGGGAGGCGGCGGCCAGGCGCGCGTACGCGCCGGCGGCGGTGGAGTAGGCCTGGGCCCGGTAAAGCGAATCCGGCGCCGGCACCTGGGCGGGCGCACCCGACGCCGCGACGGCCAGGAGCACCACGAGAGGGAGCCCGATCTGGCGCAGCAGCCGGCGCGGCAGCCGGCCCAACAGGCTGCCGGCACGGCGTCGCAGTTCGGCGAGATCGACCCGCTCCTCGGGCGCGAAACGGCGGTTGCTGTACTCGTCGTACACCTCCGCCATGCGCGAGCTCACGGCGGGATCGACCCCGGTTTCGCGCAAGGCGGCGACCACGGCGCGCGGCGCGCCGCGGCGGCCCTCGGGCACCCGGCTCCGCACCAGGGCGGCCAACGCATCGAGCGGATCGGCGGTCGCGGCGGCCACCGGACGGGGCCGGATCTGGTTCCAGCGCCAGCCCGCGGCGAGGAGCGGGGGCAGCAGGAGGAACAGCGCAGGCACCCAGGGCGGAAGCGCGTTTTGCTTCACCCCCCAAGGCTCGCCGATGAGGAGGGGCGGCGGCACCCGTCGCTCGCTGGCGGGCCGGGCGGGCAGCACCGGGAGCACCACGGGGCGCGCCACAGCCTCGGTCCAGCTACGGGCGGTCAGGTCATAGTAGGGGTAGCGCACTTCGGGCAGCCCCAGACTCCCAGCGGAATCGGCGATGACGTTGAACGCGAACCGGCGCTCGCCCTGGAGCAGCCCGCGCGAGTTGCGAAGCGTCTCTTCGGTGCGATCGGCGTATCCGCGCGTCGCCTCAGGCCAGGCTACGACAGGCACTGGCCAGAGGGCGACGTTCCCGCTGCCCGACAGCACCAGGTGCACGGGGATGGGCTCGCCCGCTCGAGCCGCCTCGGGGCTCAGTTCGTAGCGGAGACCGAGTCCACGGCCCACCGGGCCCCCGGCGGGATCGGGTCCGCTGGGCACCGGCAGCACGACAACGCGGACGGGATCAGTGGTGCGGCGGTAGAGCCGCTCTTCGCTGAAGTACTGTCGGCCCGCCGGCACCGAGAAGGTGAGCGCGGCCCCCGGGACGTCGAGCACGCCCGCGGTGAGGGGAAAGACGACTTCGTGCGCGACATAGAGGTCGTACCAGATGCCGTCGATCAACCGGCTGGCCCCGACGCCGGTGACGGTGGCCTGGACCGCGGTGTACACCCCATCGACCGTGGGGTCGCTCACCGAAGCAGGGCGGCGTAGCCGGGTCAGCAGTTCGCGGGGAAACCACGCCGCGGTGACGATGTCGAGCTGCTCGCCGACGCGAACGGTGTCGGCGGAAAGGAGCAAGGTGAGGGCGACGTCGCCGCGCGGCGGCGAGGGGGCGCGGTCGAGCATCGACTGCACCCGCGGGTTGGCCGCGACGGAACTTGCGACCTGCAACAGGAACGCGCCGGCGACCAGGGGGCCGAGCATGCTACCAGTCCTTGGCCGACGCCGCCGTGCGCAGCCGCTGCCGGCGCATGGCATTGAGCCGGGTGCTCAACTCATTGCGCTCCACACTGGATAGCAGCGCTTCCGCTTCCGAGGGCGAGAGTCCCGATTCGCTGCGGTCGGCCGGATCGGGCTGCTGCTCGCTCTGCTGGCGCTGGCTCTGTCCGCCGCTGCTGGGCGGTGGCTGCTCGCGGGCCAGCAGCTCCAGATTCCACTTCGCCGGTTCCGAGCGGGGCTGGAGCAACAGCGCTTCCTTGAAGGCGACGGTCGCGGCGCCCTCGCGCGCGGCCCGGCCCGCGGTATCGCGCCTTGCCGCGAGCAGGTTGGCCAGGCCCAGGTTGTAGAGCGCGCGGTAGCGCAGGCCCGGATCGACGCTCCGCCCCGCGCGCTCGAGCGCGTCCACCGCTTCGTCCAGGCGGCCCGCGGCGAGCGCGGCGGCGCCGGCGTTGAACCAGGCGCTGTCCCCCCCCTGCCCCCGGAGCGCCGCGCCGCGGAACTCGGCCTCCGCCTCCAGCAGCCGCCCGCGCTCAAGCAGCCGGTGCGCGCGTCCCAGGTTCTGCGCCTGAAGCGCCGGCAGCACGGCGAGGGTGGCCAGGCCGGCCAGCGCGGTCGTGCGGCGGGTGGTCGAGTGCAGGAGCAGGAGCAGGGCGGCGAGCAGGGCGGCGATCCAGGCCAGGGGCTGAAGATCCGCCAGGCGGCGCTCGCTGAGCGGCCGGCGCGAAAGGCCGCGCAGGACGTCGCGCACCGCTCCCGCCTGGTCCGGCAGTTCGGCGTCCAGCAGCACGCCACCGGCCTCGCGGGTCACCGCCTGGAGCACCTCGTCGCGCCGCCAGGTGGTGACGATCCGGCCCTCAAGATCACGCTTGTAGCCGGTCACGGCTCCGGTGGCGTCGCGCAGCGGGATCCGCACCGGCTCGCGCCCGCCTTCGGCGACCAGGATGACGCGCACGCCCTCCCGGCCCAGGGCGCGTGCCGCTTCGAGCGCGGGCCCCAGCGAGTCATGGCCTTCGCCGTCGGTGAACATCACCACCGCGCGGTCGCCGCCCTCCAGCGAAGCCGCGAGCAGCTGCTCCGCCTGACGCAATGCCGCGCCCAGGTTGGTGCCGCCCGTGCTCGCCAGATCCGGATCGAGCGCCTCCAGGTACATGTCGATCGCGGAATGGTCGAGCGTGAGCGGCGTCAGGGCGTAGCTCTGCCCCGCGAAGGCCACGATGCCGATCCGGTCGCCGGGCAGGTCCTGCAGCAGGCGGCGCGCCTCCCGGACCGCGCGGCGCAGCCGGTTGGGCTCGACGTCCTCGGCCAGCATGGAGCGGCTGACGTCGACGGCGAGCAGCACGTTGAGGCCGCGGCTTTCCGCGATCTGCTCCATGCGACCGCCGCGCGGCCCCGCCGCACCCAGGGCCGCCCCCAGCGCGGCCAACGCCAGGAGCGGCACCGAAAGGCGGCGGGTGCGGCGCGCCCGCTCGCCGAGGGAGGGCGACCACGCGGCGGCGAGACGGATGCGGCGGCGCTGGGCCCAGAACGCGAGCAGCGCGATCAGCAGCACCACCGCGGGCGAGACCCAGAGCAGGATGGGCAGTTCGAATCTCATGGCACCCTCACGGCGAGCGTGGCGCCAAGCAGCAACTCCGCCGCCAGCAGGCCCAGACCCGCGAGCAGGAACGGGCGCGTGGCCTCGCGCCGATCGGCCCGGAGCCGCTGCGCCTGGGTGGAGCGCTCCAGTTCGTCGATCTGGCGAAAGACCCGGCTCAGGGTCTCGCTGTCGATCGCCCGGAAGTAGCGACCTCCGGTCGCTTCGGCGATTTCCTGGAGCAGCGCCTCGTCGATCCGCACCGGCACCACCTCATAGCGAAGACCGCTCAGCCCGCGGCCGGTCGGGATACGCGCCTCTCCCTCGGTGCCCACCCCGATGGTGTAGACCCGGACGCCGAGCGCAGCGGCCGCCTTGGCCGCGGTACGCGGGTCCACCGCGCCGCGATTATTCTCGCCGTCGGTAAGCAGCAGCACCACCTTCGATGGGCTCGGTACCCTTCGCAGGCGGTTGAGCGCCGTCGCGAGCCCGGTCCCGATCGCGGTGCCATCCTCCAGGGTCCCCACGCGCAGCCCGCCGATGGTCTGCTCCAGGATCCCGTAGTCGAGGGTGAGCGGCACCTGGGTAAGCGCTTCGCCGGCGAACGTGACCAGCCCGATCCGGTCGGCGCGACGTCCCCGCACGAAAGCGATGGCCTGGCGCTTGGCCACCTCCAGCCGGTTGGACGGGGCGAAGTCCTCGGCGAGCATGCTGCTGGAGACGTCGACCGCGAGCACGATGGCGATCCCCTCGCCGCGCAGCAGGTAGTCGCCGGTGCCGAAGAGCGGCCCGGCCGCGGCGACGACCCAGCTGGCAAGGGTGAAGCCGCGCAGCCAGACGGGGACGTGGGGCCACCAGCGGGTTTCACGCGCTTTGGCGGCCGGGCCCACGTCGCTCACTGCCACGCCGAACGCCAGCTTGCGCCGGCGCCAGAGCCAGAACGGCACGGCGAGCAGCAGGAGGAGCAGCCAGGGCCGCGCGAAGGCGATCAGCATTCAGCCCCTCCCGTCCTCCAGCCAGCGGCGTGCCCGATCGGCCAGTAGCCCAGCGAGCCCCGGATCGAGCGGTCCGTAACGTGCGCCGGCCAGTTGGGCCAGCAGGGCGTCCCGTTCGGACGACTCGGGTTTGCGCGCCCGGAGCAACTGGGACCAGCCCTCGAGCGCGGCGCGGATTTCACCGGCCTGGAGCCAGCCGTCGAGCGTCTCGGGGGTGGGGCGGGCGGCGACGCCCGCGGCGGGCTCGGGCGCAGGCCCGCGGCGCCACCACCAGAGGTAAACGGGCAGCAGGACCAGCGCGCCAAGCAACAGCAGCACCGCCACGGGAATCACCGAACGATCGGCGAGGGTCACGGCGGCCTCTGCCGGGCGCGGGGGGATCGAGTCGCGAGGCTGATCCGGCAGCAGGCTGGCGACCTCGACCCGGGCCACCGCCGAGCGCAGGGTGTCGCTCCAGCCGTCGGGGCGGACCAGAATCGGGCCCGGGATGTCCACCGAATGGGATCCGGCCCGCCAGAAGACCACGGGATACCGGATGACCTGATCGTTCTCACGCAGGACGACGTGCGGCGCGGCGAGGGGATCGAGCAGTTCGGAGGACGCGATGGGGCGCGGGCGGACCGAGATCCCCGCGGGCACGTTGACGGCACGCTCGATCCAGACCGTATCGCCCACGGTGGGAGCGGACGCCCCCGGGCCCTGGGCCGCCGCGTCGCGCCCGCCTGGGGCGAGCGCGATCCCCACCCTCCCGAAGAGCAGGACGAAGTGGACGAGGGCTGCCCGCGTCCCCACCCTCATCGTCCCCTCCGGTGGATGCGGCGGGCGAAGGCGCGCCGGATCTCGGGGGCGTAGTCCCCCGTCGTCCCGATCTGTACCTGGTACGCCCCGGCAGAGCGCACACGGTCGGACCGCTCCAGCGCTTCGCGCGTGGCGATGGCGGACCAGCGGCGCCGGAGCGCCAGGTCGCCCGTATCGACCAAGGTCCGCCGGCCGGTCTCGGCGTCCTCCAGCAGCAACCAGCCTGAGGCCGGCGGCGCCGCGTCGCGGGGATCATCCACCGTGATCGCGAACACCTCGTGCCGCGCGGCGAGCTGCCGCAACGGCCGGTCCCAGCCCGGGGCCAGCAGATCCGAGAGGACCACGACCACACTCCGGTGCTTGAGTACCCGTGCGGCGCGGTTGAGCGGGGTCACCAGGTCGGTGCCCCGCCCCACGGGTCGAAACGCCAGCAGATCGCGGATGACCCGGAGGGCGTGCCGGCGGCCCTTGGCGGGCGGCACGATGTGTTCCACCCGATCGGTAAACAACAGGGCGCCCACCCGGTCGTGTCCCTGCGCCGCGGCCAGCGCGAGCACGGCCGCGACCTCGACCTCTCGATCCGCCTTGGCCACCGGGTCGCCGACCGCGGTGGAAGCCGAGCAGTCGACCAGCAGGAACAGCGTTACCTCGCGTTCCTCGGTGAAGGTCTTCACGTAGGGCGCACCAAGGCGGGCGGAGACATTCCAGTCGATGGTGCGATAGTCGTCACCGGGCTCGTACGCGCGCACTTCGGCGAACTCCATGCCGTGGCCGCGGAAGACGGAGCGATACTCCCCGGCGAGCAACGTGTCGACCAGACCGCGGGTGCGCAACGCGATCCGTTTGACCTGGCGGAGAATCTCAGGGGGGATCGGGGGCATCGGGCGGCCCCGGCCCTTCAGGGCGCGCGGACGGCGGCGACGACCCGGCTGATGATCAGGTCGGCCGTCACGTCTTCGGCTTCCGCTTCGAAGGTGAGCACGATGCGGTGGCGCAGCACGTCGGGTGCCACCGCCTGGACGTCCTCGGGAATGACGTAGTTTCGGCCCCGCAGGAAGGCAAGCGCACGCGAGGACTGCGCCAGCGCCAGGGAAGCCCGTGGCGACGCGCCGAAGGCCACCAGAGGGGCTACGTCCCGCAGCCCGACCGCATCGGGCGCGCGGGTCGCGCGCACCAGGTCGACCACGTAATCGGCCAGGCGCGGATCCAGATGCACCGCGCGCACCGTGGCGCGTGACTCGAGGATCTCGCTCGGGCTCAGTTGCGGCTGGACCGGGATCGGCTGGCCGCCGCCCATGCGTTCCAGAATCTCCTTCTCCTCCGTCCGGCTGGGATAATCCACCCGGACCTTGAGCAGGAAACGGTCGAGTTGCGCCTCGGGCAACGGATACGTGCCCTCGCTCTCGATGGGGTTCTGGGTGGCGAGCACCAGGAAGGGCTCTTCCAGCGGATGGCTGGTTCCCCCGATCGAGACCTGCCGTTCCTGCATTGCCTCCAACAGCGCCGATTGTACCTTCGCGGGGGCGCGGTTGATTTCGTCGGCCAGGATGATGTTGGCGAAGATGGGCCCCTTGCGGATGCCGAACTCCTGCGTCTTGACGTCGAACACCATGGTGCCGATCACGTCCGCGGGAAGCAGATCAGGTGTGAACTGGATCCGCGAATAGCTCGCGTGGATGATCTCGGCCAGGGTGCGGACGGCCAGGGTCTTGGCCAGGCCGGGGACCCCCTCGAGCAGGATATGCCCGCCGGTCAGCAACCCGATCAGGAGCCGTTCCACCATCGTGTCCTGCCCCACCACACGGCGGGCGACTTCCTTGATGGCCCGCTGCATGTGACGCGCGGTCTCCGGTACCGGTGCGGCGGCTACGGGATCGGCCATGCCCTCACTCCTCCTCCCGGTCGGGGGACATGCGGACGGCCCGGTACAGGGCGGCGATCTCCGCCCGCGTCAGCGGTCGGGAGCGGCCCGACCCCAGTTCCCCCAGCCGTACCGGACCATAGGAGAGCCGGGCCAGCCGCTCAACCTTGAGCCCCAGCGCCTCGGCCCACTTCCGCACCACGTGATGGCGGCCCTCGGTCAGCGTGAGGTCGATGATGCTGCGGCCCTCCTTCCCCGGCCGCACGCGGACATGGGTCGGAACCACGGGCCGGCCGTCCACCGTCACCCGGCGCGACACCCCGCGCTCGATCTCCTCGGCGGGCCGGCCGTGCACCAGGGCGGTATAGCGCCGCGGAATCCGGTAGCGCGGATGGGTCAGCCGGTGCACCGCCTCGCCGTCGGTGGTGAGGAGCAGCAACCCGGTGGTCATGACGTCCAGCCGCCCGACGTAGGTCAGACCGGCGGGGTTTTCCAGAAAGTCGTAGATGGTGCGACGGCCCTGCTCGTCGGCCGCGGTGGTGACCACCCCCATCGGCTTGTGGAACGCCAGCCAGCGCCGCGGCACCAGGCGAACGGTCTTGCCGCTCACCGTGATTTTCTGGCGCTCGGGATCGACCTTCATGCCCAGCGACGCGACCTTGCCGTCCACCCGCACCCGGCCCGCCTCGATCAGGGTCTCGGCCGCGCGCCGCGACGCCACGCCGGCGCGGGCGAGGGCGCGCTGCAACCGCATCTCGCTCACGACTCGGCCTCGACGTAGGCCGCGGCGTCCTCGTCGCCCGGGCTCTCGGCCGTGGGCGCCTGCAGCGCGATGGTGAACTCATCCGCCTTGGGCAGGGCGGCCAGGTCGGCCAGGCCCAGCAGATCCAGAAACAGGGGGGTGGTACCATAGAGCAGCGGGCGGCCCATGCCCTCGCTCCGACCCACGACTTCGATCAGCCCCCGCTCGTGGAGGGTGCGCAGCACGCCGCTGGAATTGACGCCGCGGATCTCCTCGACTTCGGCCCGGCCCACCGGCTGGCGGTAGGCGATCACCGCGAGGCTCTCCAGCATCGCCGCGGTGAGCCTGGACGAGCGCTGCGCCACGCGGGCCCGCTCCAGCGCGTCGGCGAGGGCCGCCCGGGTCAGCACTTGATAACCGCCGCCCAGCTCGCGCAGCTCCACCCCGTGTCCGTCAAACTCGTAGTGGTCCCGCAGTTGCGCGAGCGCGGCGCGCACCTCGGCAAGGGACGCGTCGGAATCGAGGGCGTTCAACTCTTCCGGGGTGAGCGGCCGGTCCGCGGCAAAGAGGGCCGCTTCAATCAGCTGCGAAAGCGGATTCACGACGGATCACCAGGGAGACGAACGAGGCCCGTTGCACCACCGCGAGCACACCCCGCCGCGCCAGCTCGAGCACCGCGAGCAGGAACGACAGCACTTCCACGATCGTGGGCCTCGGTCCCAGGGCCTCGGTCCAAACGAATTCCTCCTTTTCGGCGAGCAACGCCTCGAGGCGCCGCGTGGCGCCTTCGACATCGAGGGGCCGCGCCACCACGCTGTGGAGCACGGGATGCAGAATCCCCGCGATTACCCGCTCTACGGCGGCGAGCAGCTCCACCAGGTCGAGCGTGGGCGGCGGCGCCGGCAGCGCCGGCGGCTCGGGCAGATACCCGCGCACAAACTGCAGGTTGCGCCGGTCGGCCGCCCGGGCCATCCACAACGCAATCTCCTTGATGTGCTGGTATTCGAGCAACCGTCGCACCAGCTCGGCGCGCGGGTCCTCCCAGCCCTCCTCCGCGGAGCGCGGCAGCAGCATCTGGATCTTGAGCCGTACCAGGCGGCTCGCCATTTCCAGGTAATCGGCCGCCTGGTTCAGTCCCAGGTGGTGAATCGCCGCGAGAAACTGGTCCGCGATCCGCGCGATGGGGACATCCGAGATGTCGATCTGCTCTTCGCGCAGCAGGTGCAGCAGCAGGTCGAGCGGCCCGTTAAACGCCTCCAGCTCGACAATGAAGCCGGTTTCGCTCTCGAGACTGGACGCCGGGGCCGCGGGAAGGGTCATGCACGCTCAAGTGGGGGGATGCGGCCGGGAAACTAAGGTCCCCTCCGCGGCAAGTCAAAGCTCATGTCCCACTTGCATTTGGGCTATCCGGCCCTTAGCTTGCCTCGCTCTCCGGGAAGGCTCCCCAGGGCCCAGTTTCCGCCAGCGAATGAGGACCCCGTGCCGCGTACCAAGTCCGCCAGGAAGGCGCACCGCCAGACCCAGCGCCGAACCGAGCAGAATCGCGCCCAGCGCAGCCGCGTCCGCTCCGCCGTGAAGGCGGTGCGCACCGCGCAGACCCCGGAAGAGCGCAAGACGGCCCTCGCCGGGGCAGAACGGATTCTGGACCGGGCGGGCCGAAAGGGCCTCATCCACCCCAACGCGGCCGCGCGGCTCAAGCGGCGGCTTGGCAAGGCGGGATCCGCGGCCGGCTGAGCCGGGTCCACTCTGAAAGCGCGAGGGGCCTCCGACTCCGGAGGCCCCTCTCTGTCTTCCTGGGTCGCGGCCGAGGTCAGAGCGCGGCCAGCTCCGCCCCGCAGCGCTCGCAGTACCACTCCGTCGGGCGGTTCATCGACCCGCACTCGGTGCACTTGAGCGTCTTGGCATTGGTGCCAGAGCGCTTCTGCTGGACATCCTCGCCTTCCGGACTCTCGATCGCCACGGACTTGAGGAAGATCATCTCATCGACGCCGGGGGCTGCGGCCTCGGCCGGGCGCTGGGGAAACCGGATGGTCCGCCCGCCGCGTTCCTTGGGACGGATGGTCTCGGGGCCGCCACGCGGGGTGAAGCGCGGGGCCTCGGTGGTCCGGCTCTTGGACACCTCGGCAGCCAACTCGCTCACCTGGTCGACCTCCTGGACGGCGACCGGCTCGCCGGAGGTCGCGTCCTGCTTCGGTTCCAGCCTGACGGATTCCGGCTCGATGACCTGCACGTCGAGCCGCTCCTCGGTCCGGCTGGGCCGTTTGTTCTGCTCCGCTGGAGCGATCTGCCCCAGCACCTCCTCCAGGCGCCGGATTTCACCGCTCAACCCTTCGAGGTCACCACCGAGCTGTCCGAGCTTGCTCCCGCACTCCTGGTCGATCTTCTGCCAAGCCTCATCCTCGTATTCGCCGACGGTGTGGCGCAACTGGGCCTCGGCGCGCTCCTCCTCGACCTCGGCCTTGACCGACTGGACCTGGGAGAGCCGTTCCTTCACCTCGTTGAGCGAGGACGTGAGTGTCGTGGTGAACCCACGCAGCCTGGTGACGACCTCGGTCAGGCGCCCCTGGTAATCGGAGCGCACCCGGTCCTTCACCTTGGCGGGGGCGCCGGACGCGGTGGCCAGGCGGCTCAGCCAATCCTGCAGCTGCTGGCGCTCTCCGAGGAGGGACTCGATCTCGGATGCGCCCTGGGGGTGATCCTGTTCCATCGGAGAGACTCCGTAGGTGGCTCAAAATTCAATCTAACGGTCGGGCCGGTCTCGGGAAATGCGACGGCCCCGGGCCCGGCGCCAAACAGCACCTGGAACACGGAATTCCGCCGGATCGCCGAAGTCCAGCAGTCGCAGGGTGATACGGGAGGCGGTCAGGGGACCGCTGCGTGCCCGCAGCACCGCGCAAGGACCAATCAGCATTATCCGCGCCGATAGACCTCCCGGCCATCCACGAGGGTCAACTCCACCCGGCCGACCAGGGACGCCCCGAGAAACGGGGTGTTCCTGCTCCGGGACCGGAAGTCTCCCGGCCCGGCGGTCCACCGGGCGTCAGGGTCGAAGACCACCACATCGGCGGGCGCCCCCACGGCCAGGCTGCCGCCCGGCAGGTGGAAGGTTCGTGCCGGGATGGTGCTCATCCGCGCGAGCAGGTCGGACAGGGTGAGCAATCCGGGCTCCACCAGTTCGCGCAGACCGAGCGAGAGGGCGGTCTCGAGCCCGATGATGCCGTTCGGGGCCTCGTCGAATTCCCGCTCCTTGGCGTCATAATGGTGCGGCGCGTGGTCGGTCGCGATCACGTCGATGGTCCCGTCCACCAGCGCCTGGCGAATGGCGTCGCGATCGGCTTCCTCGCGCAGCGGCGGGTTCATCTTGGCGTGGGTGTCATAACCCTCGACCCGTTCGTGGGTGAGGGTGAAATGGTGCGGGGTGGCCTCGGCCGTCACCCGGAGGCCCTTCTGCTTGGCGCGACGGATCAAGTCCACCGAGCCGCGGGTCGACATATGGCAGAGGTGGATGTGCCCGCCGGTCAGCTCCGACAGCAGAATGTCGCGGGCGACCATGATCTCCTCCGCCGCGGCGGGAATGCCCTTCAGGCCGAGCCGGGTGGAGACCAGCCCTTCGTGCATCGACCCGCCCGCCGAGAGGGTGGGGTCCTCGCAGTGGTCGGCCACGGGGATTCCGAAGGTGCGGGCGTATTCCAGCGCGGTGCGCATGATGTGGCTCGAGACCAGCGGGTGGCCGTCGTCGCTGACCGCCACCGCTCCGGCGCCCACCAGCTCGCCGAACTCGGCCAGTTGCTGGCCCTTCTGCCCCAGCGTGATGGCGGCAATCGGATACACCCGCGCCTTCGCGGCCCGGATCGCCTGCCGCACGATGAAGCCCACCGCGGCCTGATTGTCCGTCACCGGATCGGTGTTGGGCATGGCGCAGACGGCGGTGAAGCCTCCCGCGGCGGCGGCCGCCGCTCCGGTGGCGATGGTCTCCAGATCCTCCTGACCCGGCTCGCGGAAATGGACGTGCAGATCGATCAACCCGGGCGCCACAACCTTCCCGCCCAGCTCGCGGACTTCGGTGTCGGGCGGGGGCGCGATGTGGTGCCCGACCGCCTCGATCCGCCCGTCGAGAACGAGCAGGTCCGCGACCCCGTCGGTCCCCCGCGAGGGGTCGATGACGCGCCCGCCCCGGAGCAGCAGGGGGTTCATCGCTCCTCCACCCGGCTGGGGTCGGCGGCCCAATCCGGCGCGCCGCCCGCGAGCAGGTAGAGGACGGCCATTCGCACCGCGACCCCGTTGGTCACCTGCGGCAGGATGACGCTGGAGGGGCCGTCGGCCACGTCGCTGTCGATCTCCACCCCGCGGTTCATGGGACCTGGGTGCAGGATGATCAGCTCGCGCGGCGCCCGGGTCAGCCGCTCACTGGTGACGCCAAAGACGCGGTTGTACTCGCGCAGCGATGGAATGAAGCCGGCCTCCATTCGCTCCAGTTGGAGCCGCAGGATGTTGAGCGCGTCGGCCCAGCGAATCGCTTCGTCGATCCGGTGAAAAACCGTGACCCCGAGCGCCTCAACCCCCCTGGGCAGCAGACTGGGGGGACCGCAGACGGCTACTTCGGCGCCCATCTTGAGCAGACCCCAGATGTTGCTGCGCGCCACCCGGCTGTGCGCCACGTCGCCGCACAGACACACCTTGAGCCCCTCCAGCCGTCCGAAGCGGTCCCGCAGGGTCAGCAGGTCCAGCAGCCCCTGGGTCGGGTGCTCGTGCTTGCCGTCGCCCGCGTTGATCACGTTGGACCGGATTCGCTCGGCCAGGAACCGCGCGGCACCGGACGCGGGATGCCGAATGACGACCATGTCGATCCGCATCGCCTCGAGGTTCCGCGCCGTGTCGACCAGGGTCTCGCCCTTGCTTACCGAAGACCCCTGGACCGCGACGTTGACGGTATCGGCGGACAGCCGCTTCTCGGCGAACTCGAAGGAAATCCGGGTGCGGGTGGAGGCCTCGAAGAAGAGATTGACGATCGTTTTGCCGCGGAGCGCGGGGACCTTCTTGATGGGCCGCTCGCTGACTTCCTTGAACGGCTCCGCGGTATCGAGGATGAGCTGGATCTGCTCCCGGCTCAGGCCCTCAAGCCCCAGCAGGTCCTTGCCCAGGGCGCTCACGCCGGGTCCCCCCCGGGGACCAGCTCGACGGCATCGCGCCCGTCCAGCTCGGCGACCGACACGTCCACCCGTTCGCCGGGACCCGCTTGCACCGTGATGCCGACGATGTCGGGCTGGATCGGAAGCTCCCTGCCGCCCCGGTCGACCAGCACGCACAGCAGCACCCGCCGAGGCCGGCCGAAGTCCGTGAATTCCGTGAGGGCGGCTCGGATGGTGCGGCCGGTGTACAGCACATCGTCGACGATCACCACGGTGGCGCCATCCAGGGCGGTTGGCAGCCGGGTCTCCGCCACAACAGGCCGGGGGCCGATCTGCTGGAGGTCGTCGCGGTAGAGGGTGATGTCGAGCTTGCCCAGCCGGACGGGGCGGCCCTCCGCGGAGATCAGGCGGGCCAGGCGCTCCGCCAACTCCACCCCCCGGCGCTGAATGCCGACCAGCATCAGCGTCTCCGACCCGCCAGCTCGTGTCACGATCTCGGCCACCATGCGCTCGAGCGCACGGCCCATTGCGGTCTCGTCGAGCAGGCGACGGGGAGGGTTGGCCATGCCGGGCGCGGAAGCTAGTCCAGCCGACCCCCCATCGCAACCAGGTCAGCGAACCAGCGGGACTCGCTGCGCGCGACCTCCTGGTTCGACACGAGCAGCTATGGTGCGTCCGCCGATGCGTCCAGTCGCGTTGCGGGACGCGAGGTCCCGGCCGGTACGGCGGCGGAACGCCGTGTGGCGACGACGGAGCCGGACGCGAAACGAAGGAGGATCACGATCGCGAAGAACGCCACGTAGCCGAGCGTAGGTCGCAGATCCTGCTTCTGGGCCCACGCGAAATGCAGCAGTCCGAGCGGGACCGCCACCCAGATGAGGCGGTGCACCGTCTGCCAGCGTCGGCCCAGCCGCCGGACCATCGCCCTGGGCGAGGTGACCGCCAGGGCGAGCAGAATGAGCCACGCGGTGAAGCCGACCGTGATGTAGGGACGCTTTGCGATATCCTCGCCCAGTTCGGCAAACACCAGCCCCCGGTCGAATACGAAGTAGATCAAAAGGTGAATCACCGCGTAGAAGAACGCGAACAGGCCGATCAGGCGCCGGGCCTGGATCAGGGCATTCCACCCGGTAAAGCGCCGGATCGTCGTCACCATCAGGGTGATGAGGAGAATGACGAGGATGACCCGGCCGGTGAAATGGGTCGCGCCCTTGACTGGATCCGCCGTCAGGCCGCCGGTGAAGCCGGCGTAGAGCATCCAGGCAAGCGGCGACAGGCCGGCCACCCACAGAACCGGCTTCACGATGCGGCGGACGATCTGGTTGGCGGTCATGAGGCCGCGCGGAGGACCGGCCTCAGTAGAACTTCCGCAGGTCCATGCCCCGGTAGAGGTGGGCCACCTGCGCCGCGTATCCGTTGAACATGAGGGTCGGCTGCCGGACCAGCTTTCCGATCCGGCGCTCGGTGGCCTGGCTCCAGCGCGGATGGTCGACCTCGGGATTGACGTTGGCGTAGAACCCGTACTCCTGCGGCGCGGCAAGGTTCCACGCCGTCATCGGCTGCTCGCGGGCGAAACGGATCCGGACGATGGACTTGCCGCCCTTGAAGCCGTACTTCCACGGCACGATCAGCCGCACCGGCGCACCGTTTTGGTTGGGAAGGGTCTTGCCGAAAACCCCGGTGACCAGGAGGCTCAACGGGTGCATCGCCTCGTCCATCCGGAGGCCTTCGGCATAGGGCCAGTCGAGCACCCGGGACCGAATCCCCGGCATCTGGGCCGGGTCGGCCAGGGTGGTAAACTCGACGAAACGCGCGTTGGAGGTTGGCTCCAGGCGCTTGATCACCTCCGCGAGCGGGTACCCGTTCCAGGGGATCACCATCGACCAGGCCTCGACGCAGCGCATCCGATAGACCCGTTCCTCCCAGGCCATGCCGCGGAAGAGCGTTGCCACGTCGTAAGTACCCGGCTGGTGACACTCGCCCTCGACCTTCACCGCCCATGGCTCGGTCTGAAGGGTGTGGGCGAACTGCGCGGGGTCCTCCTTGCCGGTGCCGAACTCGTAGTAGTTGTTGTAGCCGGTGACCTGGTCCCAGGTGTTGGGCGCGAGACCGTTCCCCTGGGCCCGGATGACGCGGGGGAGGATAGCGGTCGCCGCCAGCGTGATCCCCGCCGCGCGCAGCCATTCCCGGCGATTCCAGTAGAGGGCCTCGTCGGTAATGTCGCGGGTCGGGATGTCCGGGTTCCGGCCGATCAACATACGGGGGCTTCTCCTCGTTGCGCCGGGCGATGCGATACCAACAACACTATAACGTCCCGTGGCCGAGATTGGTTCACACGACCCCGGGTGATCAGTGTCTTCTGGGTATGCGGGTCGGGTCGGAGGTCTCAGCACGGACAGGGTGGGATTCGAACCCACGATACGCTTGTGGCGTATACACGCTCTCCAGGCGTGCCTCTTCAACCACTCGAGCACCTGTCCCCGGGGCGCACAACTTAGCAGGTTGGGAAGCCGCCGATCAACGGACCGGCATCCAGGAGGGATCAGTCGCCGGCGGAGCTGGCGCCGCTTTTGCGTCGGCGCGAGGCGCGTGCGGGCTTCTTGGCCGCCGAGGCGGCCGGCTTCTTCCTGGCTGGTTTGGCAGCGGCCTCCTCGGGAGCTGGGGCCTTCTTGCCGCGGGCGCGCTCGGAGGTCTTCCTGGCGGCCTTCCCCGGCAGCACCTCGCCATACTTGGCGGTGAGCAGTTCCACCGCGCCGTCCAGCGTCAGCTCGCCGGGGTCCTGTTCCTTGGGCACCGAGGCGCTCAGCTTGCCGTGCCGGACGTAGGGGCCATACCGACCGACGAACAGGTTGACCGCGACCCTGTCCACCGGGTGCGGGCCCAGTTCGCGTAGCGGCTCGACCTTGCCCCCGCGCCGCCCGCGCATCGACTTGGGTTGCGCCAGCAGCTCGAGGGCGCGCTCCATGGTCACCGTCAGGACGTGATCGTCGCCCTTGAGGGAGCGGTAGTCCTTCCCGTCCTTGCCCTGATCGTGCACGACGTAGGGCCCGAAGCGCCCCAGGTCCGCGAGGACCCTTGCCCCAGTCGCCGGGTGGTGGCCCAGGTGCCGCGGCAGGGCCAGTAACCCGAGCGCGATCTCCGGGGTCACCTGGTCGGGGGTGAGCCCGCGAGGAAGTGACTTGCGCTTGGGCTTCGGGTTCTCGTCGCTGGCTTCGCTCAGCTGCACGTAGGGACCGTATTGCCCCACCAGCACGAACACGGGTTCGCCGGTGGCGGGGTCCCGGCACAGTTCGGTCGGTCCCTCCCGCTTCTGCCGCAGCAAAACCTCCACCTGCTCGTCGGTCAGGTCGCCGGGGGCAAGGTCGCGCGGCAGGGTCGCCTTCAAGACGTCGCCGTTCTCCGTGACTTCCACATAGGGCCCGTACCGTCCGATCCGGACCCGCGCGTCGAGTCCCTCCAGCGCCACCGTCCTCGCTTCGGCCGGATCGATGCCCTGCTCCTTGGCCCGCACCTGTTGGCGCAGTCCGTCATCGCCCAGATAGAACCGCTTGAGGTAAGGAAGCGACTCTGCGTCGCCCTCGGAGATCTCGTCCAACGTCAACTCCATCCGGGCCGTGAACTTGAGGTCGACCAGGTGGGGAAAGTGATCCTCCAGCAGGCCGGTCACGGCGAATGCGGTGAAGGTCGGCACCAGGGCCTGCCCCTGCTTGGCCGCGTAGCCTCGCTCGAGAATGGTGCCGAGGATGCTGGCGTAGGTGCTGGGCCGTCCGACACCGTCGGCCTCGAGCTCCTTGACCAGGGTGGCCTCGGTAAAGCGCGCGGGGGGCTGGGTCTCATGCGAAAGAGCCTCGAGCGCGTCGCAGATGGGATGGTCGTCCACCTGCAGGTCGGGCAGCGGCACCTCGCGATCCTCCAGCGCCGCTTCGGGATCGTCGGAGCCCTCGACGTAGGCGCGGAAGAACCCCGGGAAGTCGATTCGCTTGCCGTTGGCCCGGAAGACCGCCTCGTCCACCTGGAGGTTGATTCCGATGCTGGTCTGCCGCGCGTCGGCCATCTGGCAGGCCATGGTGCGCATCCAGATCAACTCATAGAGAGCGCGCTCGCGGCCCGCCAGCCCGGTGTCGTCCGGCGTTTTGAAATGGGCCCCGGCCGGCCGGATGGCCTCGTGCGCTTCCTGTGCCGAGGCCTGCTTGGTCACGTAGAGCCGGGGCTTGGCGGGCAGGTACTCCGGCCCGTACAGCAGCTGGACCGTTTCGCGGGCAGCGGTAATCGCCTGGTTGGACAGGTGGACCGAATCGGTCCGCATATAGGTGATGAAGCCGCGCTCGTACAGCGCCTGCGCCGTGCGCATGGTCTCGCGGGCGCTGAGCCGGAGCTTCCGGTTGGCCTCCTGCTGAAGCGTCGAAGTTGTGAACGGGGGCCAGGGACGCCGGACATGGGGCTTTTCCTCGCGGTCGATGACCGTCCAGGTGCGCATCGTGAGCCGCGCGGCCAGCTCGCGAGCCCGCTTCTCGTCCAGCAGGAGGACCTGCTTGCCCTCCGCGATGCGGCCCGTGTGCTCGTCGAAGTCCTTGCCGGTGGCAAGCCGTACGCCATCCAGCGTGGTCAGCATTGCCTCGAAGCCCTCGCCATCGTGCCGGAGCGACGCCTTGAGGTCCCAGTAGGTTCCGGCCCGGAAGGCGCGACGCTCGCGCTCGCGCTGCACCAGCAGACGGACGGCCGCCGACTGCACCCGCCCGGCCGAGAGTCCCCAGGCGATCTTCTTCCACAGCAACGGCGAAAGGGTGTAGCCGACGAGCCGGTCGAGGATGCGCCGGGTTTCCTGGGCGCGGACCAGCCGGTCGTCGATGTCACGCGCGTTCGCCAGCGCCTCCTGGATGGCTTCGCGGGTGATCTCGTGGAACACCATCCGACGGACCGGAATCGACGGCTTGAGCACCTGGGTCAGATGCCACGAGATGCTCTCGCCTTCGCGGTCCTCGTCGGTCGCCAGAATCAACTCATCGGCATCGCCCAGCGCGGCCTTCAGCTCCTTGACGACCTTCTTCTTGTCCGTGGGAATGACGTACAAGGGCTCGAAGTCCTTCTCGACGTTCACCCCCAGGCGGGCCCACTCCTCTTTCTTGTGCCTGGCCGGGATATCCGCGGCACTGTCGGGCAGGTCGCGGATGTGGCCCATGGACGCGGTGACCCGGAACCCGCGAGGCAGGAATTCCCGGATGGTGCGCGCCTTGGTGGGCGATTCAACGATGACCAGTGAACCCAAGCCAGCTCCTCTCCTCGGCAAACGCCGCAAGGACCTCCGCGCCCCGGAGACCCCCACGCGGGGGAATACTGGTACAACACCACCAGCCCCCCTGTCAATCACCCGGCCGGATTCGGGGCGAGGAGCAAGATCGAGCAAACATGGGGCCGGGAGGCCCCGGACCTCGGCATCCCATCGACGCAACCGCAAGCGATTGCACGCAGTTACGGGTGTCTTGCCCGCTCAGGCGCGATCACCCGCTGGAGCTGTATCGGCGGAGTTCGTCCTGGGCCCGTCGCCGCTCTTGATCGGGCGACTGGCCCGTGGCACCAGACAACTGGTATGGGGGCCGTCTGGGTGGGACCTCGTGGGGATGACGAGCGCCGGACTCCTCGGTCCGGCACGGGGGTCTATCGTCCTCTATCGACCTCCATCGTCCTGCATCGCCCGGATCGCCCTCCAACCACCCCCCAGATTCCGAGCAGGACGAGGCCCGTCGCCAGGAACAGAACCCCTGACGCCGGGCCAGCCGCCGGCTGAGCCGCCAGGCAGAGTCCCGTAATCACACACTCCCCCGGCCCCAGCGTGGGGGCGGCGGCGGCCAGCAGCAGCGCGGTCATGGGATCAAGATACGATCGCTCTTCCTCAGAATGAAGAAGCCCTCCCGCATGCTGGTCACAATCAGGGTCCCGCTCTTGAAGTAGGGATAGTTGCTCCAGGACCCGTCCTGGGCCGCGGTATCCTGTCCAGTCGGCACCGTGTCGAAGTATCCGACCAGCACGGGCTTCAGCGGATCGCTGATGTCCAGGATCCGGAGCCCACTCTGGTAGTTCGACTGGTACATCAGGTTCCCATTGACGTAGAGGTTGTGGTCGGTCGAGGGGTTGTCGTGGACAAACTGACCCGCGAACACGGGCTCGTCCAGGTCGTTCACGTCCCAGATGATGGTGCGGGTACCCTCGACCAGGCCATTCCCCTCGTCACCCTCGTCGTTCATGTAGAAATATCGGTGGTCGTCCGTCAGCCAGCCCTGATGGGCGTACGCCACGGCCGGATAGGCCGCGTGCGCGATCGCCTTGGGGCTGGCCTTGTCCGTGACGTCGGCAATGCCGAGCGCCGTTTCGGACGAGTTGAAGCAGATCTGGCGTCCCCGGTAGGTCTGGTCCGGCCCGTTGTAGACCACGCACTGCGCGTCGTGGGTATAGCCGGTCCTCTGCTGGCCGGTGGCGTTGTCGGCGAAGCATCCGGCGAAGGTCGGCTGTTTGGGGCTCCGGATGTCGATCATGTGCAGGGCGCCGCCACAGCTCTCCCCGCCCCCGTTGACCCCCACCGCAAACCCGAAGCCGCTCGTGGTGTCGATCACGATGTTGTGGGCGCTCGCGATGCCCGCATAATGGGCGTCCTCGGTGAACCTGGCCGGAGCGGCCGGCACGTTGCGCAGCCGGGTCAGATCGAAGACCTGCATGCCATGCGGGCCCGCACCGTCGGCCACGATAAACGCGTGGTCCTTGTAGACCTTGATGTCCCGCCAGGCGTTGGGCCTGGCGCCGGTATGCAAAGGCAGATCACCGAGGAACCGGGGATTCACAGGATCGGTGACGTCTACGAACGCGGTACCGTCCATCCGCCCCACCAGGGCGTACTCCCGCCCGCTCTGCGGATCGGTCCAGCCCCAGATGTCGTTGAGCATGACCCCGCGGCCGCCCCCGATCGCCGAGACCGGCAGGAAGGCCAGCAGATCGGTGTTGGAGCAGTCGAAGAGCTGGACCTTGCCCTCGGCGCAATCTCGCTTGCCGCCGGTGATCGCCTCAAGCCCCTTGGAGACGGCGAAGACTTTCTCCCCGCCTGTCCAGCCGCCGTTCCGCCGGGCCAGGAAGATTGCTGTCCCCATGCCGAGGTCGTCGTTGGGCAGGCCCACGACACCGACCTCGCCCGCCACGGCGATGCTGCCGCCGAATCCATCTCCGGGCTCGGCCGATGGGGCCTCCAGCATGCCCGTGACGGCCCAGCCCCCGTCCGAGGCGCGGGCAAATCGGTACAGCCTGCCTCGACTGCCTTCCACGCCCGGCGCGCCGATCCAGATCTCCTCTCCAACCAGTTCCAGGGTGGTGCCGAACTGGGCGCCTGGGGGTGTCTCCGGGGCCCGCAGCAGCGCCGCCCGGTTCCAGGCCCCCGAGGCGTCACGCTGGTACACGAAGACTCCACCGCGTCCGCCCTCCAGACCCGGTGCCCCAACGAAGGCCCGGTCGCCGCGCAGGGCCGCGGAAATGCCGAACCCGGTATTGCGCGCGATCGAGTCGGGGCGGAAACGCGCCTCTTCCGTCCAGGCGCCGGAGGCCTCGCGCCGGAACACGTAGGCCGTCCCCTTCACAGTGTCCTTGAGCGCGGCCGTCACCAACAGCCGGTCACCGTCGGGCGCGATAGCGTAGCCGAAGAAGTTGCCTTGTCCGGCATCGGAGGCCGAGAGTCCGGCAGCTTCGGTCCAGGCGCCGTCGGCCCCGCGCTGCCATACCGTGACCGTGCCCCGTCCCTCGTTCCATCCCCACGAGGCCACGAACGCGCGATCCCCCAGCAGGGCCACCTGGCGGCCATCGCTCTCCCCATTCTGGAGGCGCGCCGGACTGAGCAGCGCCGCCTGGCGCCACGTGTCGCCGCTCCGCTCGAAAATGAACGCCGCGCCCTTGGTGCCGAAGGTCGTCGCGCCGATCAGCAAACGATCGCCACTGACCGAGATGCTGCGGCCAAAGCGATCGAGGTTGGTGCCCCCTTCCGCCTGGAGCCGCCTCGCTTCCTGCCACTGGCCGTTGGGCCCGGGCCGGTAGACCAGGACCGTCCCGGGCGCGTAGGGGTTGAGGGGTTCGGAAATGAAGATCTCCCGCTCCGAGGCCTCCACCGCGCTGGCATAACCCTGCCCGAGCGTGACGGAGGGGCTGAGGAGGCAGAGGGCGAGCAGCGGAACGGGACAGGATCGCATGAGGAGGGACCGGGGTTCGGGATTCGGGACGAGAGCCGTGGAGATTGGGAACGGGGTGAGGGTCGAAACCGCATCCCTCGACCCCAATCCCCTTCCCCTACGCATCACGGACAGGGAGGGATTCGAACCCTCGATACCCTTGCGGGTACACCGGTTTTCGAGACCGGCCGTTTCAACCACTCACGCACCTGTCCGGGGCGCGGAAGTTCGCCAGGGACAGCGGTTTACGCAAGCGGGGCCGACCTCAATCCTCGGGCTCCGACCCGAGGTCCGAGGCCCCCGGCCGTCGCTCGCGAAAAAAGCCGCGGAGAAGCTCTCCACCCTCGTCGGCCAGCACCCCAGCCACCACCTCTACCCTGTGGTTGAGGCGCGGGTGGCGAAGCAGGTCGCCCAGCGAGCCCACCATTCCTGCCTTGGGGTCCCAGGCGCCGAAGACCAGGCGGCCCAGCTTGGCGAGCACCATGGCCCCCGCGCACTGGGCGCACGGTTCCAGCGTGACGTACAGCGTGGCACCAAGCAGCCGAGCGTCCCCGCTCCTCGCCAGGGCGCGCTGCAGCGCGAGGAGCTCGGCATGCGCGGTCGGATCGCCGCGCGCCATGGTCTCGTTGTGCGCCTTGGCGACCACGCCCTGGGAGGTGCGGACCACAGCGCCCACCGGCACCTCGCCGAGGGCGGCTGCCGCGCGGGCCTGCGCCAGGGCTTCCCGCATGCCGGTGAGATCCTCGGGTGTGACCGGGGGCATGCGATCAAAGATCGCGGCGGGCGGCAGCGGCCGGTAGCGCGGGGCCGCGCCACGGTCCTATCCTCCGGGGCCGGCGGTTCTCATCCATCCGTTCCTCGCGCGGGAGTTGCCGATGCCATCGCTCTTCGAGCCTATCGCCGAATCGCTCCGAATCACCTGGGTACAGATCCAGCTCTTCACTCCCCGCCTGCTCGCGGCACTGGTGTTCCTCACCTTGGGATGGCTGGTCGCGCGCCTGGTGTCGCGTCTGGTGATCAGGGTGCTGCGGGTGCTGCGGGTCGAGGCTGCCGCCGAACGGGCGGGCGTCGAGGACTTCCTGTTGCGAGGCGGTGTGCGGTTCACCACCGTGACCCTGATCGGGCAGATGGTCTACTGGGGGCTGCTGCTGGTGGTCGCGCTCGCCGTCTTCAACGTCCTGGGCGCACCGATTCCGACCACCCTCATCGAGGAGGTCGCGGCCTACTTGCCCAACGTGCTGATTGCGTTGATCATCGTGGTCTTCGGCGGCCTGCTTGCCCAGTTCGTGCGGGGGATCGTGCACACCTGGCTCAGTAACCTCGGCGCCCAGGGCGGCCGTGCCATCGGCCTGCTGGCGCAAGCCGCCATCCTGGCCTTTGTCGCCACCCTGGCGCTGGAACAGCTCCGCATCGGCGGACAAGTGCTGGTCTCGGCCTTCCAGTTGGCCTTCGGCGGCCTGTGCCTGGCCCTGGCCCTGGCCTTCGGCCTGGGGGGCCGCGAGTGGGCCGCGGGCATGCTCCAGCGGACCTGGAACGCCAAATGATCGTCGACTGTCACGTCCACCTCAACAACTATCACGAGGACGCCGTCGAGACGGTCGAAGGGTGTCTCGCCGACCTGGAGCGCACCATGAAGCGCAACCGGGTCGACCTGGCGGTCATTCTGACCTCGTACAAGGTGACACCGGGACGGCCCTCCACCAGGCGGGTGGTGGAGGCCGTGCGCCAGCGGCCGCACCTCAGCATCGCCGCCGGCCTGAGCTACGAGCCCTTCACCCCCGACGATCTGGTCGAGTTGCGCGACTACGTACAGGAAGGCAAGGTGCGCGCCCTGAAACTGTACCCGGGGTATCAGCCTTTCTATCCCAACGACCCGAAGTGGGAACCGGCCTACGCTTTCGCGGCCGAGCACAAGATCCCGGTGATGATTCATTCAGGGGACACCTACGCGCCGAGGGGGAAGGTCAAGTATTCCCATCCGCTGCACATCGACGAGGTCGCGGTGGATCATCCCGAGGTGAACTTCGTGATCTGCCATCTCGGGAACCCCTGGATCCGGGATTGCATGGAGGTGGTCTACAAGAACGAGAACGTCTACACCGACATCTCGGGGCTGGTGCTCGGGGAGTTCTCCGACCGCTTCGAGATTTTCATGCGCAAGCAGGTGCAGGAAATGCTGCTCTTCGGGGTGGAACCGGAGAACGTGCTCTTCGGGACGGACTGGCCGATCTCCTCGATGGAATCCTATCTGCAGTTCATGCGCGAATTGCCCACACCTCAGGAGGACCTGAAGAAGATCATGGCCGAGAACGCGCTGGCGCTCTACGGCCTCGATCCGCGAAACAGCCTGATTACGGGAGGCGGCGCCCGCGCTTTCAGGCTGTAGCCGTCGCGGGCTCGTTCGCTTCGTCGCTCGCAGCGGGCACGCGAACGAAGTCGAGCCCGTCACCCGAGCGCACGACCCGGACCAGGTCCCCTTCCGCGTAGTCGCCCTCCAGAATCGCCAGCGCCAGCGGGTTCTGAAGCCGGGCCTGGATCACCCGCTTGAGCGGGCGGGCCCCGTAGACCGGGTCGTACCCCTGCTCGGCCAGGAGTTCCCGCGCCTCCGGCGTCACGTCCAGACCCAGCTTGCGCTCGGCCATCATGCGGACGAGCCGGGCCAGCTGGAGGTCGACGATCAGGGTCAGGTCGCCGCGGGAAAGCGGCCGGAAGACCACGACGTCGTCCACCCGGTTGAGAAACTCGGGGCGGAAGTGGTTCCGCAACTCACGCCGGACCGCCTCCGCAACAGGGGGCCAGCCGGCATCGTCGGCGGTCCACTCCCCATCGGCATCCTCCGCCGCCCAGGTCAGGATGTGCGATGATCCGATGTTGCTGGTCATGATGATGACCGTGTTCCGGAAGTCCACCACCCTGCCCTGGCTGTCGGTCAGCCGCCCGTCGTCGAGAATCTGGAGCAGCAAATTGAAAACGTCTGGGTGCGCCTTCTCGATTTCGTCGAAAAGCAATACGCTGTACGGCCGCCGCCGCACCGCCTCGGTCAACTGGCCGCCCTCTTCGTAACCCACGTACCCAGGAGGCGCTCCGATCATCCGGGCCACGGCGTGCTTCTCCATGTACTCCGACATGTCGAGCCGCACCATCGCGCGTTCATCGTCGAAGAGAAACTCGGCCAGCGCCCGCGCGCTTTCGGTCTTGCCCACCCCGGTCGGGCCAAGGAAGATGAAGGAGCCGGTGGGACGGTTCGGGTCCTGCAGGCCCGCCCGGCTGCGCCGCACCGCATTGGCGATGGCGGCCAGGGCCTCGTCCTGGCCCACCACCCGCCGGTGCAACTCCTGCTCCAGCCGAGTCAGCCGCTCTCGATCGCTCTCCAGCATCTTGGTGACCGGGATCCCGGTCCACTGGGCCACGATCTCGGCGATATCCTCCTCGTCGACCTCCTCGCGCAAGTACTTGGCCTTCTGCTGAACCTCGGCCAGGTGCACCTCCTCGCCCTGGATTGCCTGTTCCAGCCTGGGGATCCGCCCGTAGCGCAGCTCGGCCGCCGTCTGGAGGTCGCCCCGCCGAGTCGCCTGGTCAACCTCCGTACGAAGGCGCTCGACTTCGGCCTTCTTGGCCTGAAGGCCATGGATGGTGTCCTTCTCCGCCTGCCATTGGGCTTTCATCCCACCGCTGCGTTCCTTGAGGTCGGCGATCTCCTGCTCCAGGGCGGTGCGACGCTCGACGGCCGCGCGGTCCTTCTCCTTGAGCAGCGCCTGCCGCTGGATCTCGAGTTGCACGATCCGCCGCTCCACCTCGTCGATCTCCTGCGGCAGGGAGTCGATTTCGATCCGAAGCCGGCTGGCGGCCTCATCCATCAGATCGATCGCCTTGTCGGGCAGGAAGCGGTCGCCGATATAGCGGTCCGACAGGGTGGCCGCGGCCACCAGAGCGTTGTCGGTGATCCGGACCCCATGGTGGACCTCGTATTTCTCCTTGAGCCCCCGGAGAATGGCGATGGTGTCCTCCACGCTCGGCGCGCCCACCAGGACCGGCTGGAAGCGCCGCTCGAGGGCGGGGTCCTTCTCGATATGCTTGCGATACTCGTCCAGGGTGGTGGCGCCCACCACGTGCAGCTCCCCCCGGGCCAGAGCCGGCTTGAGCATGTTGCTCGCGTCGACAGCCCCTTCCGCGGCCCCGGCGCCGACCAGGGTGTGCATTTCGTCGATGAAGGTGATGAAATGGCCCTCGGCCTGGGTCAACTCCTTGAGGACGGCCTTCAACCGCTCCTCGAATTCGCCCCGGAACTTGGTCCCCGCGATCAGCTGGCCGATGTCCAACGCCACGATCTCCTTCCCGTGCAGCGAGTCCGGGACGTCGCCGTTGACGATCCGCTGGGCCAGGCCCTCCACGATGGCCGTCTTGCCCACCCCGGGCTCGCCGATCAGGACCGGGTTGTTCTTGGTCCGGCGCGAGAGGACCTGCATCACCCGGCGTACCTCCTCATCCCGGCCGATGACCGGATCGAGCTTCCCGGCCCGGGCCTGATCGGTCAGGTTCCTGGTGAAGCGCTTGAGGGCCTGATAGGCGTCCTCTGGTGAGGTGTCCGTGACCTTGTGGGCGCCGCGTACATCCTTGAGGGCCTGGCGGAGGTCATCGACCGAGACCTCGCGTTCGCTCAGCAGGGCCCGGAGCGTCGTCCCGCTCTCTTCCGCGAGCCCGATCAGGAGGTGCTCGGTGGACACGTAGGCGTCGTCGAGCGCCTTGGATTCCTTTTCCCCCCGGTCGAAAACCTTGTGCAGTTCCCGCGCGAGGTGCGGCTCAACCCCGTCGCCGCTCTGCACCGGGAAGCGTGCGATCTCCCGGTCGGTGGCCTCGCGGAGCTGGGCCACGTTGAGTCCGACCTTCTGAAGCAGGGGATGCACCACCCCCTCGTCCTGGCCGAGCAGGGCCGCAAAGAGGTGCGCGTCGTTGACAACAGGGTTGCCGCGGGCCCGGGCCAGCTCACCCGCGTCGCGAAAGGCCTCCTGGGCCTTGATGGTCAAACGGTCTGGTTTGATCATTTCAAGCCTCATATCCATCGCGCCAGAGGCGCACCAAGAATCCACATTCAGTGGATCTTGTAAGTCGTTAATTCACTGTCGACTAACCAGTCGCAACGAATGTACCACTTTTACCTGCCGAATTGACATGCAAGGAGCGGATACCCCCAGGGGGGTATGGGCCGCTACGAGACGTATCTCCTCCCATTCCCGTCCCGGCGCGTGAGTCCGGACCGGTCGCACCATTCCAGCAGGGGAATGAGGTACTTGCGGCTGATGCCGAGCGCCTCCCGAACGGCGGCCGGGACCACCTCGCCGCTTGTGCCTGCGGCCTTACGTACGGCCCTGCCGACCTCCGCGAGCACCGACGGCGCGTAGAGCCGGTCGCGCTCGACCGCCACAGCCAAGCCCCGAGTGAGGGCGATCCTGACGGCGCCTTCCAGATCCTCAAGGCCGAGCCGGCCCTCGAGCTCGCCGATCGTCGGGGGCTCAAGCCCCCCTGCCCGGATCGCTTCGACCAGCCGCGCGATCTCTTCCTCGCCCCCACCCGCATGCGGGGCAAACTCCCCGAGCCTGACCACCCCCCCTTGGATGGCGATGGCGCCGTCGGAAGCCAGGGCAGCCAGGACATGGTTCGTTGCCCAGCCCAGACGGCCAACCTCGCTCCGGATGGTCTCGGCGGACAGACCCGGCAGGGAGGGATGATCGCGGTGGAACGCCTCGAGCCGGTCGAGGATCGTGTTCCTCATTGCCCCGGCGAGATCGGCGTGGATCCATCGGCCCTCAATCGCAATGATGCTCGGCAGTTCGCGCGCGACCGCCCGGCTCTTCTCCGGTACCAGGCCCACCGCCTTGGAGAGCGCCGAGTCGTTCAGCCCGTCCGCCCGCCGGGCCACCAGCGCGACGAGCCGCTGCCCGTGGTCCCGGGACCCGAGACCGGGCGGCCACGGGGCGCGACGCGGTGGCGCGGGATCCACCACCCACCCTCCTCCTATCGTCACCACGGGGCTGTAGCGCCGGAGGACGAAGCGGTCGCCGCCGCGGAGGATGAGGGGCCGCTCCAGCGCGAGGCGGGCGAGGCCCTCCTGCCCGGGCGGGATCGGCTCGCGCGGATAGGCCCGCGCCATGACCTCTGCCGTTCCATGATGCAGCCGGACGCGGTGCCGGTGGCCCAGCGAGGTGGGGGCGTCGGCTTCCAGCCGGATCGAGGCATCGACGGCGGTAACGGGCTCCCACGCGGCCTCGATGTCGAGCACGGTGTGGCCTCGTTCGATGCCGCCCCGGCCGACCCCGCTCAGCCCAAGGGCGATGCGCGCCCCGGGAGCGGCCTTTCCGGTCTGCGCGCCGAACGACTCGATCGAGCGTACCCGCGCTCGATGGCCCCCGGGTTCCACCCCCACGTCGTCCCCGACGGCAACCTCGCCGCTCCAGAGCGTGCCGGTGACGACGGTCCCAACCCCCGCCACGGTAAAGACGCGATCCACGGGCATGCGCAGGAGATCCTCCCCGTCACGCGCGCGGCAGCGACCGGCGGCGGCGGCGATTCGCTCACGCAACTCCAGCAGACCTCGCCCGGTCACCGCCGAGGCCACCGCGGGCGGCTCGAACCGCACCGGCGAGCGCGCGAGTCGCTCCGTCAGCTCCGCTAGGGCCAGCTCCAGCCACGCAGCATCGACCAGATCGCTCTTGGTAAGGACCGGTATCCCCTCCGCGATGCCGAGGTGCTCCACCACCGTGAGGTGCTCAAGGGTTTGCGGCCGGATCCCCTCGGCGGCATCGACCACGAGCATCACCAGGTCGATGCCCGACGCTCCCGCCACCATGGTTCGCACGAAGTCCTCGTGCCCCGGCACGTCAATGATTCCGATGGGCGGCAGACCGTCGAGCAGGAGCGGGGCGAAGTTGAGATCTATGGTGATTCCGCGGCGTTTTTCCTCGGCCAGGCGGTCCATGGTCCGCCCGGTCAGCGCCGTGACCAGCGCGGACTTGCCGTGGTCGATGTGTCCCGCGGTACCGATGATCATGCAGGCGCACCGGCCCCCAGCCGCTGCCAGAACTCCAGGGCGTGCAGGGCCGAGTCCTCCCCGAGGTGGGCCTTGATGAAGCGCGCGACCAACCGGCGGTGGGCGGCCTCGTGGGGCGCATCCAGATTTGGAGGGGCGGACGCCGGATCCAGCAGCGCCACCAGATCGAGACGGTCCGCGGATGAGAGCATGGACACGGCGTGAGTCCGGGCGCAGACGGCACAGAGAACGCCGCCATGCAGCGCGCTGAATGGCAAGGGGCCCTCGTGCGGCACCTGTACGGCGTCGATCACGCAGGCATCGAGCGCGGGCGCCCACCCCAACAGCGACACCAGGCGCCAGAGCCACGCCAGGCCGTGGGCCCCGGCCCTGCCGGGATCGAGTTGCTCGAGGTCACGCAACGCGTCGAGCAACAGGTCGAAGGCTTCTTCATGCGGGGAGTCGCTTGCGAACCGGAGCATCAGCTCGGCCAGCACCAGACCCGGTACCCAGCGCTCAAGCGCCAGGCCGAGCCCGGTCGGGACGTGAATGACCTCGAACGCGGTGAGGGTGTGCAGGTCGCTGCGGCGGGAGGGGATGAGCAACCCCTGCCCATAGCTGAGGGGCTGGAGCGCGGCGCCGAACCTGCTCCGAGGCCGGGACGCGCCCTTGGCGATGGCGCTCTGGACTCCCATTTCTCGCGTCGCCAGCCGGAGGATCTTGGAGGTCTCGCCGTAGCGCAGGGAGGAGAGCACGACGGCGTTGATCGCGAGGGGCGCGCTCATCCGTCGCCGCTCAGGGCTCTTCGGGCTCCGGGGACGGCGGGATCAGGGCGGTGGTCGCCGCTCCGGGACATGGCCCGGTCGAGATCGATTGGGTCTCGGTAAAATCGGGACGGAAGACGCGGACCCGACCGGGGGTCCCGGCGCCACAGTTCGTGGCCTCGATCCCGTAAATCAGATTCCTGCTGTCGGCTGTGACGCCCAGATTCCCAGCCACCGGAATGCCCGACCCCGCCCCACGCACCACTGTCCGGGTCCGGGTATTGAATTCCATCAGCCCCTGGGTGCGCGAACTGACGATAATGCGCTCCCCCCGGTCGGCCGCAATCGGCCCCGGGGTGTCCCCAAAACCTCCGAAGCTGCCCAACTCGGTCCGGGTGACCGGGTCGATGATGGTCAAGCGCCCGGCGGGGTTCTCCGGGCCTCCGACGCTCATCACGTAAACCCGTCCATCCGCGCCCACGGTGGCGTAGGAGGCGTTGCCGGGGCCTGGAAGTGGGATCGAGTCCCGGCCGGTCGCGCGGGCGTTGGTGACGGGATCCACCACGGTGATCCAACTCTCGCCCGCCGGGCAGTGATCGTCGGGAGGCGGGCAGGAATCCACGTTGGCGTTGATTACGAACAGCTTGCCCCGCGCCAGAACGACATCCTTGGGGTAATGCCCGACCTCGACCATCACCGTGTCGCGGGTGGGCAGGCTGACCCGGGAGACGGCATCACGCCCGGAAAGCGCCACCCACGCAACCGTATCCCCGATCAGCACGGCTCCGCGAGCCCCGGCTCCCTCTCCCAGGAAGATGGCGCGGTTGAACTGCCGATCCAGCAAGTCGACCACGGCCAGGGAATCCCCGGTTCCGGTGGCAATGACGGCCAGGCGCCGCCCGGCGACCGGCCGGGCATCGGCGGGTACCTCGGTTCCGATGAACACGCGGACCTGCGGTTCCCCCGTGGACACCGGCACGATGCTGAGGGTGGCGTCGCCGGTATTCACCACCAGCAGCAGCTCCACGGGGGGAGGCAGCGGCGCGGTGGTTTCCGCGCATGCCGCAAGGGCCAGCGCGAAGGCCGGCAGGGCGACACTCCGTAGGGCGCTAGACATCGATTGGAGGATACAAAGGCACGGGGGGAAGTGCGAAGGGCGAAGGGCGAAGTACTAAGTGCGAAGTGCGAGGTACTTAGGGGCGCCGGGGATCCCCCGGTCGCAGGGGCACGACCTGGGGCGTCCCGTCGCGCCATGGCTCCAGGGCCAGGGGCCAGCGAAAGACCCGGGTGAGCACTTCTTCACGGAGCACCTCCGGTGGGGCTCCGGATACGACGACCCGTCCCTCGTCGAGGAGCACAACCCGGTCGGAGTACCTGGCGGCAAGGTTGAGGTGGTGACTGATCAACAGACAGGCGAGTCCATCCTTGACCAGCGCCGCGACGAGCTCCATGACCTCCATTTCGTGGCGGATATCGAGTGCGTTCCCCGGTTCATCGAGCACCAGAGCTCGAGGTTCCTGGGCAAGGGCGCGGGCGATCCTCACCCGTTGCCACTCGCCCCCCGAGAGGGAGTCGGCGAGGCGGCCGCGGAACTGTCGCACGTCGCAGCGATCCATCGCACGGTCGACAACCGCCCGGTCGGCCGCTGCGAGCGGTGCCAGGGGGCCCAGACGGGGGTACCGCCCCATCTGGACGACCTCCTCGACCGTAAAGGGCACCCACAGCTCTTCACGCTGCACCACGACTCCCACCCAGCGCGCCAGTTCGGGACGGGGCCAGTCCTGCACCGGTCGCCCATTGATCAGCGCCTCTCCCGCTTCGCGATCCAGTCCGCCAAGCAGGGCCCGGAGCAGAGTGGTCTTGCCGCTTCCGTTGGGCCCTGCCACGGCTACGAGCTGTCCCGCGTCGACCGCGAGCGACACGGCGTCGATCGCAGGGCGGTCCGCGCCGGGGTAGCGCACGGTGAGGTTGCGGGTCTCGAAAATCATCGCAGGGTTCGGCGCAACAGGAGGGCGAAGAGGGGGACGCCCACCAGGGCGGTCACCACGCCCACGGGAAGCTCGAGGGGCGCGAAGAGGGTGCGGGCGACCGCGTCGGCGAGCACCACGAACCCACCGCTCGCGAGCGCCACGGCGGGGAGCAGCGGCCCGTGGAGCGGGCCGATCAGGCGGCGCATGGCATGCGGCACCACGAGTCCCACAAAGCCGATGATCCCTGAGACCGCAACGCCGGCGGCGGTGAGCAGCGAGGCGGCGAAATAGATCACTCGCTTGGTCCGCTCCAACTCTGCTCCGAGATACCGGGCCGGCTCCTCGCCCAACACCAGCAGGTCGAGCTGCCGGGCGTGCAACAGGAGTAATCCGGCCGGTACGATCGCGTACGCGGCGTAGATGGCGAGGGCGCGCCAACTCGCCGCGCCGAATCCCCCGAGCAACCAGAGCATCGCGCTGCGGAGCTGGCTCACGGGGGCGAGCGTGATGATGGCGGACATGATCGCCGCAGCGAACGAGCCCACGACCACGCCGGCGAGCAGCAGGATGCGGGGGTCCAGCCGCCGGCCGCCAACCACACTGAGGCGGTAGACCAGGGCCACCGCGCCGATCGCTCCCGCGAAGGCGGCGGCCGGTACCGCCCACGGGCGGGAGGCAGCGGCGGCGATGGCGAGTACGGCCCCAAGTCCCGCGCCGCCCGACAAACCGAGCAGGTAGGGATCGGCGAGGGGATTGCGCACCAGCGCCTGGAGCGCCGCGCCGCAGAGGCCCAGGCCGGCGCCGACGCTGAAGGCCAGCAGCACCCGGGGCAGCCGCAGGCGGAGCACAATCGCGGCCACCGGCGAATCGGGCTCCCGGATCGCTGTGAGCAGGGCCGACGGGCCGGAGACCGCCGCTCCGACCAGCAGGCCGAGCGCGATCGTCGCGGTCGCCCCAAGCGCCAGCAGCGCGAAGCGACCTCGCCGGCTCATGGGGGTGGGAGCGAGTCGAGACGTGCGGCCAGTTGTCGCACCGCTTGCGGGAGCCGTGGGCTCGGGCGCGCGAACTCCGTGCCTTGCACCCGGATCAGCCGCCGCTGCCGCACGGCGCGAACCACCTGCCACTCCGGGCGTTGCAGGAAGGCCGGAGCCTCGGCGGTGGTCAGGATCACATCGGGGTCGCGTGCGGCGATGGCTTCGAGGCTCACCGTGACGGCGGATCCGCCGAGGTCGTCGAACGCGTTGCGGGCTCCGGCGCGGGTAACCACCTGGTGCAGAAAGCTGCCCCGCCCAATCACCATGGGAGGCTGGTCCCACGCCAGCACCAGAAGCTCCGGTCCGTCAGCCCGCGGCCGGCTCACCGCGTCCAGCCCGGCCTGGAGGGTCCGGCTCACCTCGGCGGCGGACTCCACCAGGCCGGTGGCGGTCCCCAGCAGCGCCAGAGCGCGCATCAGGTCTTCGATCAGATCGGGCTGGAGCTGGATGACAGGGATCCCCAACTCGCGGAGCCGCTCCGCCGCCGCGGCGTTGCGAGTGGACGCATAGAGCACCACCAGGTCCGGTTGGGTTGCGACGATCACCTCGACGTTCGGCTCGATGCCGCTTCCCAGATCGGGCACCGCCAGCGCTTCGGCGGGATAGTCGCACCACGTGGTCCGTCCGACCACCCGGTCGCCCGCCCCCATCGCGAACAGGGCCTCCGTGGTGGCCGGCATCAGCGAGATCACGCGTTTCGCCGGCGAGGCGAGCCGCAGCGTGTCTCCGACATCGTCCACCAGGACGAGGGGACCGGACGAAACGGAGCGGGAGGTGCAGGTCGCGACGCAGAGCGCCAGGGCCGGCCACAGGCTCCATCGGTGAAGCCGGAGAGGGTGAACGATGCGTGCCGTCCATCGCTCCCTTGCGGGCGGCCGATGGCACGACGGACACGCCGTCGGGGCCACCGGCCCTTCCCGCGAGGGCCGTTGAGGTGGAAGCGGTCGAGGAGGTCTCCTGGCTTCGGGCTGCCGCTCGCCTTCCCGGTTTCCCAGTGGCGCGCAGAGCGGCGGAACACGTCGCCCGTCACAGTGGCGGGGCCGCGCCGGTCTTGCACCGGCTTCCGAGGATCCTCGCCCGCGATCGCAATTGTCCGTCGACCCAGGGGTCGACGGCGCCAACTTAGGCCGCCGGTCCCCGTCGGGCAAGAGCGGACGCCAGACGGGCCTTGAGCCGGGCCCGCTCGGCCTGATAGTCCGACCACTCGGTGGCCGTCATTCGCCCGGGGTGGTCCTTGTGGCGCGCGTCCAGCCGGGCCAGGGCATCCAGCAGCGCCGCAGCGCCATCCGGCGAGGGGACGCTCCCGGTCGGCGATGCCGGGGCGGGAGCAGGGGGGCGACGCAGGGCGCGCCAGGCGGCAACCGAGAATCCCGCGGCGATCAACGCGACCAGTCCCGCGAGGGTACCCGGTCCCGGGCGATCGGGGCGGGCGAACCGAAGGGTGAGCGACCCCCCGGCGTCCACCCGGCCGCTCCATTGCATGATTGCCTGCCCTTCCAGCTGCCCCGCGGGCATGGCGGCGATCCCGGGTCCTTCGACCCGCAGGCCGGGCTCCTCCCCCAGCACGGAGAGTTCGGGCACTTCGACGGGGATCGGCACCCGCAAGCTCGCGGCCCCGACGGCGAGGGTGTGCGACAGCACGACCTGCCGCCTGCCCGGAGGGATCGGAGCGAACACCAGGACGCTGTCGTTGCGGACCCGCACCGCCCCCACGGAGAACTCCGTGCCGTCCTCGACGGCCGTGGTCGCGTCGGGCAAGCCGGACATCGCCCAGGTCGGCCGCGACGAATCGGCCGACACCCTGGTCCGGCCGGAGGCGTTTTCCAGCACGAGAACGTCGATTACGCTGCGTTCGCTGGCGGCGTCGGTCACGCCCACCAGGAAATAGCGCGCCGCGAGACCAACTGGAGCGCCACTGGAGGTGTCCGAGACCACGATGCGGACCCGGGCCGGACCGGGACTGGTTGTGCCGATCGGCTCCGAGAAGTACTCGATCCCGGCGTGGCGCGCGCTCAGGATGTAGACGGTCTGCGCCTGGGATGCGAACGCGAAGCGAAAGCCGCCGTCGGGTCCGGCACGGGTCGAATCGAGTGGGCCCTGGGCCTGCCGCCCCACCCCGTGCAGGACCACTCGCGCGCCCGAAACCGCCAGGGTGTCCGCCCCGATCACGACGGCGACGCTGCCCTCGACCCGCCGGACCTGTGCCTCGAGGGCTGGCAGGGCGAGCAGCAACAGCGCGAGGCTAGGGCTGGAAGCGGCCGAAATCCTGCGGATCGAGTTTCTCCAGGTAGCGGCGCAACGCGTCCGGGTCGGCGTCATCGCCATTGGGCTTGGCGCCGCCCGACTCCGCCACGCGGTTGAGCAGTTGCTCGCTGGTGAAGATCGGGGCGTTGCAGCGCAGGGCGAGGGCGATCGAATCGGAGGGCCGAGCATCGACCTGGAACACGTCGCCGGCGCGGAAGATGAGCAGCTCCGCGAAGTAGGTGTCATCCCGCAGCGCGATGATCTGCACCCGGCGCAGCTCCCCGCCCAGTCCCGATACGATGTGCTTGAGCAGGTCGTGCGTCATGGGGCGCTGAGGCTTGACGCCCTGGAGTTCCATGGCGATGGCCGTCGCCTCGTTGCTGCCGATCCAGATCGGGAGCGCGCGCTCCCCACCCACCTCGCGGAGAATGACGACCGGTGTATTGGTGGAACGGTCCACGCCCAGGTGGGCGACACTCATGCGGACCATTGGCCCTTCCTTTCCCAGCCCCCCGAATCGTCAGCCCGCCGCCGAACGCAGATCCGCGACCCGGTCGGACCGTTCCCAGGGGAACAACGTCACCTTCTTGCCGTCCACGCTCGCCTGCCGGGCCTTGCGGCCGAAGTGCCCGTAGGCCGCCGCGGGCCGGTAGATGGGAGACCGCAGCTTGAGGGCCCGGATGATACCGGCCGGCGTCAGGTCGAAGACCTCCCGGACAATGCCTTCGATTGTCCGGTCGGGCAAGACGCCGGTGCCGAAGGTGTCGACCAGCACCGAAACCGGCTGGGAGACGCCGATCGCGTACGCCACCTGCACCTCGCAGCGGCGGGCCAGCCCGGCGTCGACCAGGTTGCGCGCCACCCACCGCATGGCGTACGCGCCCGAGCGGTCCACTTTGGATGGGTCCTTGCCGCTGAAGGCCCCGCCGCCGTGGCGCGCCATGCCCCCGTAGGTATCCACAATGATCTTGCGTCCGGTGAGTCCGGCGTCGCCATGGGGACCGCCGATGACGAAGCGCCCCGTGGGGTTGACCAGGATCCGGGTGCCGCGGGGATCGAAGCCCGCGTCCTCCAGCACCGGGCGAATGACGTGGCGCAGGATCGCGTCACGAATCGCCGTACGGCCAAGCCGCCGGGCGCCGACCCGCTCGGCGTGCTGGGTGGACACCACGACGGTGCGCACCCGGACCGGGCGGTCACCCTGGTATTCCACCGAGACCTGCGACTTCCCGTCCGGCCGCAGCCAGGCCAGCGTGGGCAGCCCACCGGCGCCCTTGCGCGCCGCCGCGAGGCGCTGCGCCAGGCGGTGCGCGAGCAGAATCGGGAGCGGCATGCGTTCGGGCGTCTCATCGCTCGCGTACCCGAACATCATGCCCTGATCGCCCGCGCCGTCGCGGTCGACGCCCATCGCGATGTCGGGCGACTGCCGGTTGATTGAAGTCAGCACCGCGCAGGTCTGAGCATCGAAACCGAACGACGCATCGGTGTAGCCGATCCGTCTCACCATCTCCCGGACGATGTCCGGGATGTGCACATACGTCGACGTCGTGATCTCGCCCGCCACGACGGCCATGCCGGTGGTGACCAGGGTTTCGCACGCCACGCGGGCGCGGGGATCCCGGGCGAGAATCGCGTCGAGCACGGCATCGGAGATCTGGTCGGCCACCTTGTCCGGGTGACCCTCCGTCACCGACTCGGAGGTGAAGATGTGCCGCAAGGGCGCTGGCATGACTATCCGGGTGCAAGAGATGCGGCAGCGGGACGGCAAGCCCCGTGCGAGCGGACGAAGCTAAGCCTGATTCACGCGCCTGGGCAACGGTCCGTGCGGATCGAACAGGCGCAAATCGATGTGCGGCCGCAACTGCTCCCGCAGCAGCGCGCTCACCGCTTCGGCGCTCTCGGCTTCCAGGGCGCCGGCGGCGGCGACCCGGCACACCTCCAGCGGGACCCGGCGCAGCAGCCATTTGATGAGCAGCAACGTCGGCGGCGCGATGCTGAGATCGTGGTAGCCCAGCCCGACCAGCAGCATGGCCATCAGCGGCTCGGAGGCCATCTCGCCGCAGACGCCACAGGGAATCCCCGCCTGCTCGGCTGCGGTCCGCACCGCCCGGAGCAGGCGCAACACGGCGGGGTCATGCGGGGTGAAGCGCGAGGCCAACCGGGCATTGCCCCGGTCCACCGCCATGGTGTACTGGGTCAGGTCGTTGGTCCCCACGCTGAAAAACTCCGAGACCCGGGCCAGGCGGTCCGCGATGGCCACCGCCGCCGGGGTCTCGACCATCACGCCGAGCGGCAGCGTCTTCGCGGCGGGGATCCCCGCGCGGTACAGGGCCTCGGCCTCTTCCGCCAGCAGCTCGCGGGTGCGCGTCACCTCGTCGACCCGGGTCACCAGCGGCAGCATGGCCCGCACATTGCCTCCGACGGCCGCGCGCAGCAGGGCGCGCAGTTGGGGCCGGAAGATGTGCGGATGGTCGAGACAGACCCGGATCGAACGCCAGCCCAGAAAGGGATTGGCTTCGTCGGGCGCATCGAAGGCCACGGGGAACTTGTCCCCGCCGAGGTCGAAGGTCCGGATGGTGACCGTGCCCCCGGGAAACGCGGTGCCTACCCTGCGAAAGTAGGCCGCCTGCTCGTCCTCGGTCGGCAGGTTCGTGCGGCCGATGACCAGAAACTCGGTCCGAAGCAGTCCGACCCCTTCGGCCCCGTTTCGTACGGCCTGGTCGATTTCCTCGGGCAGGTCGACGTTGGCCTGCATGACCAGCGTGTGCCCGTCGGGCGTGCGGCAGGGCTGGTCGGCGATGCCCGCCAGCTCGAGTTCGAGCTTGCGGCGCCGGCTCACCTGCACGCTCGCCTCGCGCAACTCGGCCGGGGACGGCTCGACCAGCAGCGACCCGCTGTTGCCGTCGACCAGCAGCACGTTGCCGTCCTCGATCTTGTCCAGGGCCCCAGACACCCCCATGACCGCGGGAATCCCGAGGGAGTGCGCCAGGATGGCGGCGTGCGAAGTGCGCGTTCCTTCCTCGCTCACCAGCCCCGCGATGTGCTCGCGATCGAACTGGACCGTGAGACCCGGGGAAAGCTCGTGGGCGACGATCACGACCTGGTCGCGCGGCTCGCTGGTGGAAACTTCCTCCGCATCGACGCCGGTCAGCGCCCGGAGCATCCGGATCTGGACGGCGGTGAGGTCGGCGAGCCGATCGCGGAGCCGGGAATTGCCCGAGCCGGTCCAGGCCACGCGCAGCTCGAGCGCCTTGAATTCGTAGGCGGTCTCCGCGCTCAGCAGATTGTGGCGCACCAAGTGCTCGACCGACCCGAGAAAGTCGGGATCGCTCGCCATCAAAATCTGGGCTTCGAAAATCCGCGACTCCTCCACCCCCGCCCGCACCTCCACACGGCGGCGCAGCTCCTCCAGCCGCTCGGCGACCAGCCGCACAGCATCCTGAAGCCGGCCCACCTCCTGCTCGACGTCGTCCGCGCTGATCGCACGGTCGGGGACGTCGGGAAAGCGCCACTCCACCACCAGGGCCGGCGCGTAGGCCAGCCCGGGAGAGACGCCGATTCCGCTCAGGGCAAGGCGGGCCACTCAGCCCTCCCCGAACCCGTCGGTGATCATCGCGGCAATGGCCTGCACGGCCGCCTCTTCATCCGGTCCGTTCGCCTCGATGCGCAGGGTGCTGCCGCACTCCGCGGCCAGCATCATGACCCCCATGATGCTCTTGCCGTTCACCGACATCTCGGCCTTGGCCAGCACGATCTCCGCGTCAAAGCCGTTGGCCAGCCGCACCAACTGGGCGGCGGGGCGGGCGTGGAGCCCCAGGGCATTGGGAACCGTGACCGTGCGTTCGACCACGCGGGAGCCTCGATGGGTTACGGGTTGATCCAATGCCACACCAGTACGACGACCGCGCCGAGCACGGTCAACCGCCGTGCAGAACCGCGCGGGCCCAGCAGGGCCCGCAGCAGCAGCGCGGCGGCCATGAAGGCGGTGACGACCACCACCTCCTGCCCCAGGCCGCCGGGCACCAGCCACCGCGCGGCGATGGGGACGGCCGCCGTACACAGAAACGCGGCCGCCGCGACCGCCCGGTCGGCGCTCCGCGGGATCGAGGTCGCCGTGATCGCGCCCCCGATCCGCAGCCCGTGGGCCCAGCCCAGCCCCAGCAGCGAGCGCCCAAGCAGCAGCCTCAGCGCGTTGTGCAGCAGCACCACGCCGAGCGCGGCCCAGACCCCTGCCCCGAGCGTCACGGCGATGATCGCGGCGGCGCCGAGCGCCGGAACCACACCGGCCCAGAACAACCGGTCTCCCAGCGCGCCGAGCGGACCGCAGAGGGCGGTACGGAGCCGTTCGACCTGGGGCCCCGGCACTTCGTCGACCTCAGCCCGTGCCTCGGCCCCGATCGCCGCGGCGGCCAGAAACGGATTCGCGTTGAAGAACATCGCCGCGCGACCCAGGGCTTCGCGGTAGCGCGCGCTGTCGGCCCCGAACCGCGCCCGCAACTCGGGTTCGATGGCCCAGCCCACGCCGGTGCCCTGCATCCGCTCGTAGCTCCAGCTCGCCTGGAGCCCCAGCAGACGCCACAGCACCGCGCGGGACCGGATCAGGCCAGCCATACCGCCACCAGTCCCGCCGCCAGGCCAAGGCCGAGCCAGATCCGTGCGCTGCCCGAAGGGGTCCGCCGCCCCGCGCCTCCGAGCGCCGCGACCAGCCCGCCCGCGATGATGACCAACCCCAGGCTTCGCCCGGCCGACGCCGGAACCGTGAACGCGGCGCGCCCGAGCAGCGCGGCCCCGATCCCCGCCGCGGTGAGCAGCGCGGCGCGCGCCGCATCCCCGGCGAGCCCCGCCCATTGCAAGCGGACGAGGGCCCGGGAATCGCCCCCATCCACCTGCGGCTCCAGCAGGCGCAGTCGGCGTCCATTGGCCCGCCGCAGCCCTTCCATGCTGCGGCCGCCCGCCCACGCGAGCGCCAGGCCGAGCAGGGCCGCCGGCCCGAGCCCAACCCGCCAATCCAGCCCGGTCGCCCAGACCACCGAGGCGACCGTGGCGGGCCCGAAGTCCGGGTAGCGGGCGGCGCCGACCGGCAGCACGTCAAGTGCGAACAACTCGAAGACGACACCCATCCGCAGTCCCACATCGAGGTCGCCCAGCAGCAGTCCCGCTACGGTCCCGGCCACGAGGGGTCGGCCCAGCAGGCCCTGGGGCAGGCTGACCAGGTCGACGCCCGCCATGGTGCCCCACAGCAGGAGGAGCAGGATCGAGTCCCAGCTCATCCGAGCAGCGCCTGGAGCGTCACCGGCATCGCGGTCGGCACATCCTGCGCGGTCACGTGGACCCCGGACTCCGCCAGCTTTCTCAGCCGGTCGACCTCGTCCTCGGACAAATAGAGGTATCGCAGGCGCTCTCGCCGTCCGGGTTGCCGGTGCACCCCTCCGAGGTTGATCCGGGTGATCGCGCCGTCCCCGCGCTCCACCAGCCGCTCCATGGTGGCGATGTCGCCCGTAAGCACGAACACGCGCCGATGGCCGTCGGCCCATTCGCGGAGCCGCGAACCGGCCTCGTCGGCCCCCAGAAACTCCACCTCGACCCCCTGGGGCACGGCCATGCGATAGATCTCCCGCTCCCACGCGTTGTCCCGCACGGCCTCATCGACGAGCACGATCAGGTCGACCCCGAGCGGTGCTCCCCATCCCAGCACGACCTGACCGTGGATCAGCCGGTCGTCGATCCGGCACAGCGTAAGCGGCATCAGCGCTCGCCGATCGCGCGGACTCCCATGTCCCCCGCCCGGGTCGCCGCCTCGTCGAGGGACAGTGTTCGGTGAAAGAGAAAGTCGATCAGCATGCTCAGGTTGGTCCCCGTCACGACCCGCACGTCCGGCCCCAGGCTGCCGATGGCCCGCATCGCGGCGATGAAGCAGGAGCCGCTCGGAAGGTCCACGAAGACCAGGGCCTGGCGTCCCGCGATGGCATTGCTGAGCCGCTCCTCCAACCTGGCGCGATCGCAGCCCGAGTTCGACACCGGCAGCAACGCATCGTGCACTCCGGAGATTTCTTCGGCCGCGGCCACCATGGCACCGGCCAGCTCGCCATGAGCGAGGACCACTCCACGCAGCTCAGCGCTCACTCGAAGTCCTCCTGCAGGTACTCGCGGAGGCCACGCTGCTCCATCATCCGCCGGATCAGTCGCTCGTTGAACGCCGCGGCCGTGTCGATGCCGGTCATGCGGAGCAGATGGTTCATCGCCACGACCTCGGAGATGACCGTCAGGTTCTTGCCCGGGTTGAGCAGCACCTGCACCTTGGGCACCCGCAGGCCCAGCATCTCGGTCTCTTCCTGGGACAGGCCGGTGCGGTCGGTGTCCTTGGCCTTGTCCCAGTCCTCCAGCTGCACCACCACCTCCACCCGTTTCTGCTGGCGGACCGAGCGTATCCCGAACAAGGCGGGAATGTCGATCAGTCCGACGCCCCGGATCTCCATGTGATGGGCGCCCAGCTCGTGCCCCTGGCCGATCAGCGTGTTGCCGCGCCGGGTGATCTGGACCACGTCGTCCGCCACCAGCCGGTGCCCGCGTTCGACCAGATCCAGCACGCATTCGGACTTGCCGATCCCGGAGCGGCCCACAAAAAGCAGCCCCACCCCGTAGACGTCGGCGAGGGACCCGTGCGTGGTGGTCCTCGGCGCATTGGCCTCCTCCACCACCGGCTTGACGCGGCGGTAGAACTCCGCGGTCTTGAGCCGGGTCCGCAGCAACGGCACGCCGCGCTCCTGCGCCAGGGTCACCATCTCGCGCGGCACCTCCTGGCCCTTGGTGACGAAGACGATCGGGAGGGGGAAGCCGAAGAAATCGGCGATGGCCTGGCTGCGCTCTTCCGGCTTGAGCGCGGCCAGAAAAGTGATCTCGGTCTCGCCCAGGACGTGCATCCGATCCGGCAGGAACCGGGCGGTATAGCCGGCCAGCACCAGCCCCGGGCTGGAAATCTCGGTGCTGGGCAACGGACGGTCGAGCCCCAGGTCGCCGGTCAGCGATTCGAGCTGAAGCGGATTGCCCTGGAGCTGGAGCAGGTCCCGCGGGCGAAGGGTCACGGATTACCGGCCGAGCGCCGCTGTTTGCGCCGGGGCTTCGCGGTGGGGCGTTCGAGCTGGCGGCGCAACCGGGCCTCGGCGCGGTCCAGGGCGCTGCGGTGATCGTCCCCCTCCCCCGTCGCCACGAGCACCTGACCGCCCGAGAGCCGAAACCGGATCTCGGCACAGTGCCGCGCGGATTCGTCCTCGAATACGACGGTGGCCTCCTGGGCGAACGGGGTCATTTGGTCGAGCCGGGCGATCACGGCCTCGGCCCGCTCACGCAGCATCCCGTTGATCTCGCAGTGCCGCGCGCTGATGGTAACCCGCATCATGTCTCCTTCCGGTTGGTCGTCGGTGACACGATCACCTCATCGAGGTGCGCCAGGGTGGCTTCGGCAGTGCGTTCCCAGGTATGCCGCTCCGCATGGGCCCGGGCGGCCCGCCCAAGCTGGGACACCAGGGCCGGCCGGTCGGCCAGCTCCAGCATCCGCCGGGCAAGGGCCTCGGCGTCGCCATGCGGGACCAGGTAGCCGGTCTCGCCGTCGCGCACCGAGTCCCGCAGCCCGGGGCTGTTGGAGGCCAGCGAGGGGGTTCCACATGCGGCGGCCTCCATGGTCGTGATGCCCCAGCCCTCCTTCACGGAGGGAAAGACGTTGGCCCAGGCGGTTCGGAGCAGCCGGACCTTGACCTCCTCGGTCACGAACCCCAGGAAGCGGAGCGCGTCGGTGACGCCTTCCCGCCGGGCTATCCGCTCCAACTCTCCACGGGCATCGCCTGTTCCGGCGATGTCGAACCGGAGGTCCGGACGGGTGCGCCGGGCCAACGCCAGGGCCCGGACGGCGAACTCGAGGCCTTTGTATCGCTTGAGCCGCCCCACGTATAAGAAGGATGGGGTCAGGGTGCGGTCAAGTCCGGGCAGGGGCGCGTAGTGCCGCGTATCGACCCCGGGTCGAATCACCCGGATGCGCTCCCGGACGATGCCGCGCGCCACCAGGTCGTCGCGGGTGCTTTCGCTGATCGCGTGAAAACCGGCGCGGCGGTAGGCCGAGGGGATCCCCTGCTCGGCCATCCAGACCAGGGCCGCCGCGGGGCCCGGCAACTCAAGGAACGCGGTCGAGCCGAACAGGTGTGGGACGATCGCGCAGAACGGCAGGTCGGTCAGACCGGCGAGAAACAGCGGGAGCTTGTTGATGTCCTCCACCAGCACGTCGGGCTGCTCCTCGCGGAGCGACCGGCGGACCGCGGTGCGCCCCAGCGCCCCGAAGGAGTAGCGCCCGCCGACCCGCCGGATGGCGATGCCCCGGATTTCGGCCCGCTCCCTTGCGCCCCGCCAGCCCGAGCAGACCAGGCGAACGCGGTGGCCCGCGGCGGCCAGGCGGCCGAAGATCTCGAAGAGGTGAATCTCCGCTCCCCCGGCCTGGGGGTTCTCCGGATCGAGCCAGTTGACCAGGAGGATGTTCACAGCCGACCCAGGTCCCGTGCCACCCGGTCGAGCACGCCGTTGACGAAGCCGATCGCCCCCTCGCCCACAAACCGATGCGTCAGCCAGAGCGACTCGTCGATTGCCGTCCTGGCGGGTACCGAGGGTCGCAGCAGCTCGGCGGTGCCGAGGCGCAGGATCATGCGCTCCAGGCGCCCGATCCGTTCCATGCGCCAGTGGGCCGTGGCGGCCGCGATCAGGGCATCGAGTCTGGGAAGCTCGTCGATCACCCGGAGTGCCATGGCCTCGATGTCTTCCAGGGGCCCTGGGCGGACCCTGATGAGGCGTGCGAAGTCAGGTATCAGTGCGCTCAGGGTGGGTCGGCCGCGGGTCTCCCAGGCGTAGAGCAGCTGGAGCGCGCGAGCCCTCCGGCGGGTCTCAACTCTGAGCACCGGAGGCCGCAATCCGTCGTAGGAGGTCGGCGGTGCGGATGGCGGCATCCGCCGCCTCGTGTCCCTTGTTGCCCGCCGAGCCGCCGGCGCGCGCCAGGGCCTGCTCCAGCGTGTCGGTGGTCAGCAGGCCGAACCCGACGGGTATGGCATGCTCCCGCGCGACTGCGGCGAGCGCGCGGGCAGCTTCCCCGGCCACAAAGTCAAAGTGCGGCGTTGCGCCGCGCACGACGGCCCCGAGAGCGATCAGACAGGCGTAGCGGCCGCTGGCCGCGGAGCCCGCCGCCGCCACCCCCAACTCCCAGGCACCGGCCACCCAGAGCACGTCGATCTGATCGGCGGGGATTCCGGCCTCGCCGCAGCACCTGCGCGCCCCCTCCAGCAGCCGGGCGGTCACCCGCTCGTGATAGCGGCTGACCAGAATCGCCACGCGGCCCACCGCGCAGAGCCGTCCTTCCAGTTCCGCCATGCGGTCAGGGCGCGAGCAGGTGGCCCAGCTTGTCCCGCTTGGCCGCGAGGTAGGCCCGATTGTCCTGCGTCACCCGGGTCTCGAGCGATTCGCGGGAGACGATTTCCAGTCCGTAGGCATCGAGGCCGACGACCTTGCGTGGATTGTTGGTCAAGAGCCGGATGGTGGAGAGGCCCAGATCCCGGAGAATCTGGGCGCCGATGCCGTACTCCCGCAGGTCCGGCGCAAAGCCGAGGCTCTGATTCGCCGCGACGGTGTCCGCGCCCGCATCCTGGATCACGTAGGCCCGCAGTTTGTTGAGCAGCCCGATCCCGCGTCCCTCCTGATCGAGATAAACGATCACGCCGCGTCCCTCGGCCACGATCCGGTCCATGGCGGCGTACAGTTGGGGGCCACAGTCGCAGCGCAAGGATCCGAACACGTCGCCGGTGAGGCACTTGGAATGCATCCGCACCAGTACGTCGGGCCGGCCGTCCACCTCGCCAAAGACCAGGGCAACGTGCTCGCGCGAGTCGACGTCGTTGCGGTAGCCGATGACGGTGAAGTCGCCGTGCAGGGTCGGCAGCCGCGCCTCCGCTACACGATGCACCAGGCGTTCGGTGCCGAGGCGGTGCTTCACCAGGTCGGCCACGGTGATGAAGGTGAGGCCAAGCCGCTCCGCCATCTCCTGAAGCTGGGGCCGGCGCGCCATGGTTCCGTCGGCGTTGAGGATTTCGCAGATCACTCCCGCCGGCAGCAGTCCCGCCAGGCGCGCCAGGTCGACACTGGCTTCGGTCTGCCCGACCCGCTGGAGCACGCCGCCCGGCCGCGCCCGCAGCGGAAAGACGTGGCCGGGGCGGCGGAGGTCGGTCGGGAGGGTCTCCGGATGCATCGCCACCTGGATGGTCCGTGCCCTGTCGGCCGCGGAAATGCCAGTGGTGACCCCGAAGCGGCGGTCGGCGTCGATGCTGACGGTAAAGGCCGTGCCCAACTCCTCGGTGTTGCGGTCGGCCATCTGCGCCAGGCCAAGCTGGTCGCAGCGCTCGGGCGTCAGCGCCAGACAGATCAGCCCCCGACCGTGCAGGGTCATGAAGTTGATGAGCTCGGGCGTCACCAACTGGGCCGCGCAGACCAGGTCGCCCTCGTTCTCGCGATCCTCGTCGTCGGCCACGACGACGATCTTCCCGTTGCGCAGGTCCGCGATGGCCTGCTCGATGGTTCCGAACATGACATGCGCCCGACGGGCGCTCACCGCCTCCCGCGCAGCAGTTCGTGCACGTATTTCCCGATCAGGTCGGCCTCCAGGTGCGTCTCCGCGCCGGGGACCAGCCGTCCCAGCGTGGTGTGCTGTAAGGTAAATGGGACGAGTGAAACCCGGATGCGCGCCGGTTCCGGGATCGCCATGACCGTCAAGCTCACCCCGTCGACGGCGATCGAGCCGAGCGGGATCGTCAGCTCCGCCACCGCGTCCGGCACGGCGATGTCCACCACGACGGCGTCTTCCTTGCCCGCGACCACGAGGACCCGCCCCAGGCCGTCCACGTGCCCCTGCACCAGATGCCCGCCCAGCCGGTCGGCAAGCCGGAGGGCGCGCTCCAGGTTCACCGGGGTCCCTGGGGCATACCCGCCGAAGCGGGTCCGGGGCAGCGTGGTGTTGACCACGTGGACGGCGAAGCAGCCCTCGCCCGTGGAGGTCACGGTCAGGCAGGCGCCGTCGACGGCGACGCTTTCACCGGGCGCCAGGTCCGCAAAGCCCGCTTCGAGCACGAGCTCGAGGCCGCCCCGGCTCGGGGTCACCGCGCGCACCCTGCCCACCTCGCCGACGATCCCGGTGAACACCGTCAGCGCTCCAGCACCAGCAAGGTGTCCTCGCCCAGCGGGCGGCGTTCCACGACGTGCCAGCGTTCGGCGTCCGCCAGCGGGTTGCCCCGGAGGCCGCCGAACGCGGGGACGCCCCCGATGCCGAGCCAGAGCGGGCTCTGGATCCAGTAGAACCGATCGATCAGTCCGGCGTCGATCAGCCGACTGGCCAGCTCGCCGCCGCCTTCGACCAGCACCGAAAGCACGCCCCGGCGGCGCAGGGTACGAAGGCCTTCGCGCGGATCGACCGGGAGCACCTCGATCCCCGCCTCGGTGAGCGCGTGGCGCCGCCGCTCCGGAATCCCCTGGCCGATGACCGTGACCGGCAGCTCACGCGCGGTCCCCTGCAACATGACGGCACCGGTGAGATCGCCGCTCCGGCTGAAGATGACCCGCCGCGGCGGCACGCGTGGCGCCACCGCGCCCCGCACCGTCAGCGCGGGGTCGTCGTGTCGCGCCGTCCGTCCCCCGACCGCAAGGGCGTCGAAGCCGGCCCGAAGCCAGTGCACGTACTCCCGCGCTTCCCTGCCGGAGATCCAGCGCGACTGGCTTCCCTGATCGGCGATTGCGCCGTCCACGGACGTGGCCAGCTTGAGGGCGGTAAAGGGAAGCTCGGGCGCGGTGAACACCCGAAAAAAAGCGGGGTTCTGGCGCCGTACCTCAAGATCGAGCGGCAGCAGCTCGACCTCGATCCCCACGGCGGCAAGCTCCGCCGCCCCGCCGGAGGCGAGAGGATTCGGGTCACCGGCGCCGATGACCACCCGATTGATGCCAGCTCTCCGGATCAGAGCGGTGCAGGGTGGCTGTTTGCCTTCATGGCGGCAGGGCTCCAGCGTGACCACCAACGTCCCCCCCCGGCTCCGCTCCCCGGCCTCGCGCAACGCCATCGCTTCGGCATGCATCTGGCCGAACGCCGGATGCCACCCGGTTCCGACGACCTCTCCGTTGCGGAGCACGACGGCGCCCACCAGGGGATTGGGCTGCACCCGGCCCCAGCCCCGCCATGCCAGGTCGAGCGCCAGCCGAAGCGCATCCGCCTCCGTGGTCATCGGGAACGGTCCCCTCAGGCGAAACGGACGGAGGCGGCGCCCGGCCGCACGGCGCCGATGATCCAGGTCTCTACCCCTGCACGTGCCGCCGAGTCGCGTGCGGCGCTTACGGCGTCCCGGGGCAGGGCCGCGATCAGTCCAATGCCGAGATTGAAGACCGCGCGCATCTCAACCTCGCCGATGTCGCCGCCCCGCCGAATGGCCGCGAACACCGGCGGCTCGGTCCAGGTGCCACTCTGGATCACCGCTTCACAGTCCGGCGGAAGGACGCGGGTCAGGTTGCCCGGGATGCCCCCCCCGGTGATGTGGGCCAGTCCGTGGACCCTTCCCAGTACGGGCCGCAGGGCGGCCTCATACGATCGGTGGATGGCGAGCAGCGCCTCGCCCACGGTGGTCGGCTCCCCGTTCGGGAGGGGGGCATCGAGTCCGAGTCCCAGGCGTTCGAGCAGCACTCGCCGCGCCAGGGTATAGCCGTTGGTGTGAAGTCCGGCGGAGGCGTATCCCAGCAGCACGTCCCCGGGCACGATGCGGTCGCCGTGCAGGGCCTCGTCCTCCTCGACGACGCCCAGGATGGTACCGGCCAGATCGAAGTGCCCGGGTTGGTAGAGCCCGGGCAGCTGCGCGGTCTCGCCGCCCGAGAGGACCATCTGATGAGCCCGGCACCCGCGGGCCACGCCCTCGACGATCGCCGCAATGTCCTCGACCCCGAGGTCGGAGCCCGCGACATAATCCTGAAAGGCCAGCGGGCGCGCCCCGTGAACCAGGATGTCGTTGACGCAGTGGTTGACCAGATCTTCTCCCACGGTGTCGAGCCGGCCCGCCGCGCTCGCGACCAGGACCTTGGTGCCGACCCCGTCCGTGCTCATGACCAGAACCGGTCGCCTGAACCCGTCGGGCAGCCGCACCATCCCGCCGAACGCGCCCACCGCGCCCGCCGCCAGCGCCGTCCGGGTGCCGGCGACCAGCCGGCCGATCCGCACCCTGGCGTCGTCGGCTGCGGCCAGGTCGACGCCGGCGGCGGCATATTCCCGCGCGTTCATTCGATGCGCTCCGCCATCGGGACGTGGGTGAGGTCGACAAACTTGCGCACCCGCTCCAGCACGTGTCCCAGCTCCACCCGCTCGAAGCCCTTCACCCCGAACCCCGCGACGGCGTAGCTCCCCATCGTCGCGCCGTAGACCATCGCCCGGCGCATCGCCTCGTCGGAGGCCTGGCCGGTCCGGGCCAGATACCCCAGAAACCCGCCGGCGAAGGCGTCTCCCGCGCCGGTCGGGTCGAAGACCTCCTCCAGGGGGAAGGCCGGGACGTAGAAGGTGCGGCCCGGTTCCACGAGAATGGCGCCGTACTCGCCCTGCTTGATGACCACGCGCTTGGGCCCGCGGTCCAGAATCCAGCGTCCCGCGCGGTGGATGTTCCAGTCGCCCGACAGTTCCCGCGCCTCGGTGTCATTCACCATGAGGATGTCGACCCTGCTCAGCAGTTCCAGCACCTGCTCCCGCTTGCTGCTGATCCAGTAGTTCATGGTGTCGCAGGCGATCAGTCGCGGGGTGCGGACCTGCTTCAGCACGGAGAGCTGGAGTTCGGGATCGATGTTGCCGAGAAAGACGTAGGAGGCATCACGGAACCCGTCCGGGAGGCGGGGGTCGAAATCGGCAAAGACCCCCAGCCGGGTCTCGAGGGTCTCCCGCGATTGCAGGTCGTAGGAGTACTTGCCTTTCCAGCGGAAACTCTCGCCGTCGGCGTGCGCGACCCCGCTCCAGTCGATGCCCCTGGTCGCCAGGGCGTCCAGCTCGGCGGTCGGAAAGTCCTTCCCCACCACGCCGACGACCCGCACCGGAGTCAGGAGCGACCCAGCGACGCTGAAATAGACGGCGGAACCGCCCAGCGCGTCGGCCGTTTCGCCGAAGGGGGTAAACACTGAGTCGAGCGCGACGCTGCCCACGACGAGGAGGCCCATGGTCACATCCGGTCGGGGGCGTCGAGCCCGAGCAGCCGCAGCCCGTTGCCAAGCACGAGGCGCGCGGCGCGGGCCAGGACCAGGCGGCTCCTTTCGGTATCCGGGGCCTCGCCCAGCACCCGGCAATGGTGATACCAGGCATGCGCGGCGCGGGCCAGGTCCTCCAGGTAGCCGGTCACCCGATGCGGCTCCCGCTCGGCGGCGGCGCGCTCGACAATCTCCGGAAAGAGCGTCAGCGCCTTCAGCAGCTCCGTATCCTCGGGCGCGGGCAGCGCGGCAAGGTCCGCCTGGTCGCCGGCGTCCTCGGGCGAGCGCTCGGCGACGCGGAAGATTCCGCTCATGCGCGCATGCGCCATCTGGACATAGAAGACCGGGTTCTCCTCGGTCTGCTTGCGCGCCAGGTCCACGTCGAAGACAAACGGCGTGTCACCCCGCCGCATGAGGAAGAAGAAGCGCGCCGCGTCGCGGCCGACCCACTCCAGCAGATCGCGCAAGGTGACGAAGTCCCCGGCGCGCTTCGACATCTTCACCTCTTCTCCGCCGCGCACCACCTTGACCAGCTGAACGATCTGCGCCTCGAAGAACTCCTCCCGGTAGCCCAGGGCCCGCAACGCCGCCCGCAGGCGAGGCACGTAGCCGTGGTGGTCCGCCCCCCAGATGTCAATGGCCCGCGTGAACCCGCGCTCGTGCTTGTCCGCGTGGTAGGCGATGTCGGGCACCAGGTAGGTGAAATTCCCATCCCGCTTCCGCAGCACCCGGTCCTTGTCGTCGCCATGCTCGCTGGTGCGGAGCCACAGCGCGCCCTCGGATTGGTAGGTGAGGCCCTGCTCGCCCAGACGGGTGAGAAACCGCTCCACCCGCCCGTCGTCATACAGCGCTTGTTCCGAGGTATAGGCGTCAAAGCGCACGCCGAAGTCGCGGAGCAATTGGTCCTGCTCTACACGCTGCGCGGCCAGCGCGGCGGCGCGGCACCGAGCGATGCCCTCCGCCGCGGGCAGGTCGGCCAGCGCGGACCCATGGTGGTCCAGCAGGGCTCGCGCCGCTTCGGCCAGGTACTCACCGTGGTATCCCCCCTCGGGAATGGCGGCCTCGCGGCCAACGGCGTGCTGCACCCGGGCCCACAGGCTCTCCGCCAGACGGTCGATCTGGACCCCGGCATCGTTGACGTAGAATTCCCGGGTGACGCCATGCCCCGTCCACTCCAGCAGCGCCGCGATGGTGTCGCCCAGCGCCGCGCCGCGGCCATGCCCCACGTGCAACGGGCCGGTCGGGTTGGCGGAGACGAACTCGACGTTCACCCTCTGGCCACGGCCGATCTCCGAGCGCCCGAACCCCTCGCCCGCGGCGATAATTCGCCGCAGGGCCCCGGCCAGGTGGTCCTGGGCCAGCCAGAAGTTGATGAAGCCCGGCCCAGCGATCGCAACCCGCTCGACCTCCGAGGCCGGCAGGTCCAGCAGGGCGACGATCTCCCCGGCGAGCGCGCGCGGGTTGGTGCGCCGCGCCTTGGCCAGGACGAGCGCCAGATTGGTCGCGAGATCGCCGTGCCCCGCGTCCCGGGGCCGCTCCAGCACGAAGTCCGCCCCGTTGGCGTCCAGAGCCGCCGCCACCCGCCGCAACTCCGCGAGGACCCGGTCGCTCACTCCGCCGCCTTCTTCGACCCGGGGGTCTTCCCGGACTCCGACTTCGAGGACTCCGGCTTCGGCGCCTTGCCCTCCGCCGGCTTGGTCTCCGAGCTCTCCTTCTCCGATTTGCGGGGCCCCTTCCCATCCTTGCCGTAGTCCGTGATGTAGAATCCGCTGCCTTTGAACACCAGCCCTGCGCCCCCCGAAATCCGCCGGCCCGCCATCCGCCCGCACTCGGGGCAGCGGGCCCGCGACTTGGCCTCCGTGATCCGCTCGAGCTTCTCGAAGGTGTGCCCTTTGGGGCACAGATATTCGTAGGTCGGCATCCTCATCCCGTAAGTGGAGCAAACGCAAAAAGTTAGACCGCTTCCGCGCCACCATCAAGCCACCAATGTCGACTGGTCGCCAGGTCCGGAGCGGACCCGCCGATTCCGCCGCCGGGGAAACCCTCCATATCCCCTCGCCGTATGGAGTTACAGACAGCCTCTACTTTCGGGAGCTCTCATGCGCCGCCTGCGTTCGGGCCTGCCTGTCCTTGCCGCGGTCCTTCTCTCCAGTGCCACCCTGGCCGCCCAGCAGTCCCCTCCTCCGGACTGCACGGGCCAAAAGCACCGGGCCTTCGACTTCTGGCTGGGGGATTGGGAGGTCACCAGCAACGGACAGGTTGCCGGCACCAATTCGATCACGCTTGCCCAGAGCGGCTGCCTGCTGCACGAGCACTGGACCAGCGCCCGCGGAGGCACCGGCGAGAGCTTCAACTTCTACGACAGAACCACCGATCGCTGGCATCAGGTCTGGGTCGACAATCGGGGCTCGGTCCTGCGGCTGAGTGGGCAACCCAGCGGGGACACCATGCGGCTGGAGGGCGAGACCCGGGGCGCCCAGGGCCCCGCGCAGCAGCGGATCACCTGGACCCGGAATGCCGACGGCAGTGTCAGGCAGCTTTGGGAGACCAGCCGGGACGAGGGCGGGACCTGGACGGTGGTGTTCGACGGTCACTACAAAAGGCGATAGAGGGCGATGCAGGACGATCCCCTACCCTCCGTCCACCAGTTCCGTCCACGGCACCACGTGCCCTCCGCGAAAGCGGCGCAGGGTGAACCGCAGGCCCGCTTCAGTCATCCGAGCGGACTCGGCCGCGATGCGCGCCTCGTCGATGTACTTGTCCCGATCCCCAATCACCAGAGTCAGGTCGGCCGCGTTGAGACGGTCCCGCGCGTCCTCCAGGGCCAGATCGGGCGGAAGCCCACCGCCCCACAACACCAGCCGGGCGGGCCGGGCGGCGCCGAGGGCGATCCATCGCGCTGCCGTGGTGGCGCCCTGCGAGAAGCCGTGGACCTCGAGCCGGGCCGGCTGCGGGAGCTCCGCGGTGACCTCCGCGAGGACAAGGTCCAGGTAGCGCACGTAGTCCCAAATCTCCGCCTCGCGATCCTCCCGGGTCATCCAGGTCGCGCCGACCTTCTTCAACTCGTGATTGGTGTAGTACCGGTTGAGCGCTTCGGGGGCCACGACCCGGCGTCTGGGGGTCACCGCCGACGCAAACCAGCGCAGGCCTTCCTCGGCCAACATGCTGTACCCGTGCAGCACCACCCACAACTCCAGCGCCTCCTCCTCACCCCCCGCCACGAGGTAGCGTGCCGAGCGGGGAACCTCGATGCGGACGGTGCGGAAGGTGAGGGCCCGCGACCCGGGCCGCTCGGAGCCACTCATCCGCGATAGGTGCCCCAGCGCCGCCGCAGCACGTCGCTGATCTCGCCGAGGGTGGCACGGGCGCGTACGGCTTCGACGATCGGTGGGACCAGTGGTTCGCTGCCCGCCGCCGCGGTATCGAGCACGCCGAGAGCGGCTTCGACGGCCTTGCCGTCACGCCGGGCCCGCGCCTCGGCGAGCCGCGCACGCTGCCGGGATGCCAGGGCGGAATAGTCGGGCGCCGCGACGACGGGGTGCTCCGACCCATCCGTGAAACGGTTCACCCCGACCAGAACCTGCGCCTTGCTCTCGACCGCGGACTGCTGCCGGTAGGCGCTCTGCGCAATGGCTTCCTGGAAGAAGCCACGTTCCACGGCCCGGACCGCCCCGCCCATCCCATCGACGTGCTCGATCAGCGTGCGGGCTTCGGTCTCCAACCGGTCCGTCAGGGCCTCGACGTACCAGCTCCCGCCCAAAGGATCCGGGGCGCGGGTGACACCGCTTTCGAAGGCGAGGATCTGCTGGGTCCGGAGAGCGAGGGTTGCGGCCTCCTGACTGGGAAGCGCCAGGGCTTCGTCGTAGCCGTTGGTGTGCAGCGACTGGGTGCCGCCCAGCACGGCGGCCAGGGCCTGCACCGTGACGCGCACGACGTTGTTGAGCGGCTGCTGGGCCTGGAGGGTGACACCGCCGGTCTGGGTATGGAAGCGGAGCCGGCACGAGGCGTCCCCCGCCTGGTGACGCTCGCGCATCAATCGCGCCCAGAGCCGTCGCGCCGCGCGGAACTTGGCCGCCTCCTCGAACAGCTCGTTGTGGGCCGCGAAGAAGAACGAGAGCCGCGGGCCGAACCGTTCCAGCGCCACGCCCGCCTCAAGGGCGCGGCGCACGTACTCCAGGGCATTGGCGAGGGTGAAGCCGATCTCCTGGGCGGCCGTCGCACCGGCTTCGCGCATGTGGTAGCCGCTGATCGAGATCGGATTGAAGGCCATGCGCTCGTCCACGACAAACCGGATGACGT
>Ga0299906_10000081_pt1 | contig 86266 bp, 66 predicted proteins | sample RVTome_14_FD_200259 | JGI IMG/M metagenome (GOLD analysis project Ga0299906, IMG submission 200259) | Soil microbial communities from uranium-contaminated site in the Upper Colorado River Basin, Wyoming, United States - RVT145D125 (version 2) ...
GAAGAGTCATGATTGAGGAACCCTGGCCCGGCGTACCGGAGCCGGAGGAGCCGCTGCCGAGCGAGCGGACGACTGTGGTAGAAATCGCGGGTTTGATTTCCCTTGGCCGGCCTGCCCGGGCGCCGGGCTCATCTCGAGGACCATATGGACGCATCCAGCAAGCTGCGCATCCCCACCCTTCACGTGACCGACATCGAGCTCCCGCGGGAGTTCGAGAAGCTCTACGAGCTGGCCTACAACCTGTGGTGGACGTGGTCGCCGCGGGCCCACGAGGTCTTCGCCGCCATCGACAGGGAGAAGTGGTCGCTCTACCGCAACCCGGTGGAGCTGCTGATCAACGTCGATCCGCGGCGCTGGCTCGCGCTGCTGGCCGACGAGGACTTCCTCGCCCGCTACCACCGCGTCAGCCAGGAGCTCGACGACTACCTGCACGCCGGCGACACCTGGTTCGCCCGCCAGCACGGCGAGGAGCCCTGCGCCCCGGTGGCCTACTTCTCGATGGAGTTCGGCCTGCACCAGTCGCTCACCCTTTACTCCGGCGGCCTCGGCGTGCTCTCCGGCGACCACTGCAAGAGCGCCAGCGACCTCGGCGTGCCGCTGGTGGCGGTGGGGCTCCTCTACCGCCGCGGCTACTTCCAGCAGGCGATCGACGCCGAAGGCGTGCAGCAGCACATCTACCCCGAGAGCGACTTCACCCGTCTCCCCCTGCGCCCGGTCTCGACGCTGACCGGCCGCGAGGTCACGGTGACGGTGCCGCTGCCGGGCCGCGACCTCAAGGTGAAGCTGTGGCTCGCCCAGGTGGGCCGCGTGCCGCTGGTGATGCTCGACACCGACTTGCCGGAGAACGACCCGGCCGACCGGCCGATGACCAACCTGCTCTACGTGCGCGGGCGCGAAATGCGTCTGCTCCAGGAGCTGGTGCTCGGCATCGGCGGCGTGCGCGCCCTGCGCACCCTGGGCATCGAGCCGCGCGTGTGGCACCTGAACGAGGGGCACAGCGCGCTGCTCCAGCTCGAGAGGCTGCGCGAGCTGGTGGCGGGCGAAAAGCTCGACGCGGCGGCGGCGCGCGAGCGGATCCGCCGCGACACCGTCTTCACCACCCACACGCCGGTGCCGGCGGGCAACGAGCAGTTCGACCGCCCGCTGGTGGAGAAGTACCTGCGCGGCTGGTGCGACGAAGTCGGCCTCACCGCCGACGAGCTGCACCGCCTCGGCCAGGCGTACGACGGCGAGGCGGCCTTCAACCTGACGGCCCTGGGCATCAGGACCGCGAGCTGGATCAACGGCGTCAGCCGGCTCAACGCACAGGTCACCAGCCGCATGTGGCGCCACCTTTTCGCGGGCGACGACGGGCAGCCGATCCACCCGGTGACCAACGGCGTCCACACGCTGACCTGGATCGGCTTCGAGATGCGCGACCTCTTCTACAAGCACCTGGGGGACCAGTGGCCGGAGCGGCTGCTCGCCGTTGACGGCTGGGAGCGGGTGCGCGAGATCCCGGACCGCGAGGTGTGGGCCGCCCACCTCACCCAGAAGAAGCGCCTCGGACGCTTCATGCGATCGCGCCTGCGCGAGCAGATGGCGCGCCACGGCAGCTCCCCCGACGAGCTGCGCGCCGTGGCCGGCTTCTTCGATCCCGAGGCCCTGGTGGTGGGCTTCGCCCGCCGTTTCGCCACCTACAAGCGGGCAGCGCTGGTCTTCTCCGACCTGCAACGCCTGTGCCGGCTGGTGGAGAGCGACGAACGGCCCTTGCAGTTCGTCATCGCCGGCAAGGCCCATCCCGCGGACCGGCCGGGCCAGCAACTGATCCGGCACATCTTCGAGCTCAGCCGCAGCGAGAGCTGCCTGGGACGCGTGTTCTTCCTCGAGAACTACGACATGCGGATGGGCCGCATGCTGGTGCAAGGGGTGGACGTCTGGCTCAACACGCCGCGAAAGCCCCTCGAGGCGAGCGGCACCAGCGGCCAGAAGGCGGCCCTCAATGGCGCTCTCAACTTCAGCATCCTCGACGGCTGGTGGCCCGAGGGCTACAACGGCAAGAACGGCTGGGTGATCGGCAACGCCCACGTGGAGACCGACGAGGGGCGCCAGGACTGGGAAGACGCCCAATCGCTCTACGCCACGCTCGAGAACGAGATCCTGCCGGCGTACTACGAGCGCGGCGAGGACGACCTGCCGCGGCGCTGGATCGCCATGATGAAGGAGGCGATCGCGACGCTGACGGCGCCGTTCTCAGCCAACCGCATGGTGCGCGACTACGTGGAGCAGGCGTACCTGCCGGCGGCGCGGCGGGGGGCGGCGTGACCGCCGTCCCTTGCGGTCCCCGTCCGCCGGTGGCGAGAATCAGTCCATGAAGCTCACCGACGAACACCGCATGCTCCGCGACGCGTTGCGCCAGCTCATCGACGAGGAGATCAACCCCCACGTGGAGGAGTGGGAAGAGGCCCGGATCTTCCCCGCCCGCGAGGTCTTCAAGAAGCTCGGCGACGCCGGCTTCCTCGGCATCCACATGCCGCCCGAGCACGGCGGCGGCGGCCTCGACTACTCCTACGCCGTGGTCGCCGCCGAGACCTACGGCCACATCCGCTGCGGCGGCGTGCCGATGGCGATCGGGGTGCAGAGCGACATGTGTACGCCGGCGCTGGCCCGCTACGGCTCGGGCGAGCTCAAGCGCGAGTTCCTGGCGCCGTCGATCGCCGGCGACCTGGTGGGCTCGATCGGCGTCAGCGAGTCGGCCGCGGGCTCCGACGTCGCCGGCATCCGCACCACGGCCCGCCGCGACGGCGACGACTACGTGATCCGCGGCGAGAAGATGTGGATCACCAACGGCTGCCAGGCCGACTGGATGTGCTGCCTCGCCAACACCGGCGAGGACGGCGCGCCGCACCGCAACAAATCGCTCATCGTGGTGCCGCTGGACTCACCGGGCGTCGAGCGTTCGCGCAAGCTCCACAAGCTCGGCATGTGGTCGAGCGACACGGCCCAGATCTTCTTCGACGACGTCCGCGTGCCGCGCCGTCACCTCATCGGCGAGGAGGGCATGGGCTTCGTCTACCAGATGGAGCAGTTCCAGGAGGAGCGGCTGTGGGGCGCCGCCAACTCCCTGGTGGGCATGGAGGAGACGATTCGCGAGACGATCGACTACACGCGCGAGCGCCGGACCTTCGGCCGTCCGATTCTCGACAACCAGGTCGTCCACTTCCGCCTCGCCGAGCTGGCGACCGAGGTCGAGTCCCTGCGCGCCCTCGTCTACCGCGCCACCGACCTCTACGTCGACGGCCAGGACGTGACGCGTCTGGCGTCGATGGCCAAGCTCAAGGCCGGCCGCCTGGCGCGCGAGGTGTCCGACTCCTGCCTGCAGTATTGGGGCGGCCAGGGCTACATGTGGGAGTCGCCGGTGGCGCGCTCGCTGCGCGACAGCCGCCTGCTGTCGATCGGCGCCGGCGCCGACGAGATCATGCTCGGCATCATCGCCAAGCACGAGGGCACGCTGCCTCTCTCGCGCCGGGGGTGAGCCCCGTCCACGAGAGATCGGCTACGGGCGTTGGGTTCCGGCAAATCCGCCCATCCGTCCTGCTGACATCCAGGATTCGCGTATTGCCATTCTCTCGTCGCTTACTTGATGTAGTAGTATTGGCTGCCCTTGCTGGAGCGGAACGGAGCGCCATTGACGAAGAGATGCCGTCTCGACGGCGGTAGTAACCAAAGCTCCCGGTATGATATCGGGTTTCCCTACGAACTCTTGGAATTCGTCACGGAGTCTTCGGATTACCTTCCATTCCGCACCGCGCGAGTGATCTACATTCAGCTTCAGTTCCTGTTCCGCCTCAAACGCGTCGATTGGGTGGCCGTGGTACTTGTAGTAGTCAGAGAGCCTCTCGACCGTTTCTCTCGCGGTTTTCTTGTTCTTGATCATCCCACCCAATAGTAACGATTCACCGTATTGCTTGCCCGATTCTCTCATTCGTTCCAACAACCCCAAGTCCTCCAAAGTGAGTCTCTCGTTTTTCACAATCTCCTCGAAGAACTTGCTCATTTCCGGTATCTTCTCAATGAACTCGGAGACCAGCTTAAGGCCGTCCAAGACCGCCATGGCAGGGATATACCTCCACCGCTCTCGAGCGCGGTCGTATGTGGGGATCTGTGGATCGATTGGGCCAATTTCAGAGTGTAAACCCATTACTATCTGATGCGCGCCAAGCGCCAGGATCGTTGCGGCACTCTTCGCGTAAAGCGGCACGATGACACGCAGGCTCAAACTCCTGCGCTCAGTCCACTGCTGGAAGGCGTGTCCTATTCTGAACCCAGCTTCGCCGCTCCCCCCTGGACTTACGACGATAAGGTCAACGTTTTTGGAAGGGCTCTCATCTTCCAACATATCCGCCAAGGTGAAATAATCTTCTCGTTTGAGTTCATCGAGATTCCAGAGAACAAAGACAACGCTATCACGGAGATTCTGGAGTTCCTTGATCGCTGCGATTCGCCTCTCGCGTAACTCCAACAGCAGCTCAAACCAGGGCGGTGTCGGTTCTGGAGGCGTAGTGTCTGCGGCGGCCACTAGTCAGCTCCCACTTTGACGTTATCGCGCACTATCTTTGAGCCAAACGCCGAGTAGTACGGATTGACTTCCTGAAGTTCGCGAAGCCGGTCGCTTGCTCTCAGAGACATAAGGTGGTTAACCATCGCTGTAAGTTGTTCGGCGGCTTCTTTTCCGAGCTTGGCCACTTCATCCCTGTCAATGTTGCCCTGAATGATACTGACCGCTACATCGCGCAGTCTGCGGAGGTCCTGAACAGACAGACCGGTAGTGGCTAGCGGCGAGGGCGGAGTGATTCCGTACTCACGAAGCAGAGACTCAAGTTGGGATCTCATGGAATCTCGCTCACTTTGGAGAGACATGGCGTTCTCCTCTTGCAGGTAAAGACGGCGTACCGCCGAGTGCGCATCGGGCCCCGTACGACCCCGGGCTGCGCCCACGACGTGGCACGAGTCCGTTGCACCGACGGATGAGGCGTAGGGTTAGCCGTCATCTTGTTCACTGGTGGTCTGAGCTCGGTCGGGAAGCCGCTGCTGCTGCCCAAATGAGGCGACGGCTAGGCGGGGCGCCCGAGTAACGTCGGAGTGTACCATAGTTGGGGCTTGGCGGGCCCATCCAGGGGGCGTACGCCTTCTTCCCGACTCTGATCCGGTGGGTCGATGTAGCCGAGCTTCCTCGGAACACGAGCTTGCCTCGAACTGTTCGCGCCCACAGCGGTCACGAGCGCCAGGTGTAGAACTTGAGGACGCGCGGCTATACTGCACGGCATGCGCGTCCGGACGCGATGGCTTGTTCTGGTCGCCGCCGTCCTCGCCGCCTGCGCGCCGCCGGACGAGCCGCCGCGTCTGGTGCTGATCGGCATCGACGGCGGCTCCTGGAACCTGATCGACCCGATGCTCGCGGCGGGCGAGCTGCCGAACCTGGCGGCGCTGCGCGACCGCGGCATGACCGCCGAGCTGACGTCCGTGGAGCCGCTGATCTCGCCGGCGATCTGGACCTCGATCGCCACCGGACGCCTCCCAGAGGTCCACGGCGTCACCTCGTTCTTCGCCAGCCGCCGCGACATCCGCGTGCCCACGGTCTGGGAGCGCTTCGCCGCCGCCGGCCTGCGCGTGGGTCTCTACGACTGGCTGATCAGTTGGCCGCCGCGCGACCTGCCCGGGGGCTTCATGGTGCCCGGCTGGATGCGGCGCGACGACCGCGTAGAGCCGCCCGACCTCTTCGCGCGCCTCGGCATGCCGCCTTACTACTACGAGGTGGTGGACGTCGGCACCCACGACGACGTGGTGGCCAACTTCGAGCGCGAGCTGGAAGAGAAGCCGCGCTACTGGAACCGCCTGCGCGAGTCCTTCGACCTCGACGCCGGCGCCGTGGTCTTCTACGCCGTGGACGTGGCGAGCCACAACTTCTACCACACCGCGCGTCCCGCCGAGGTCGACCCGCCAGTCCCGATCGAGCCGCGGTTCGCCGACGTCATCCCGCGGGTGCTCGCGGGCGTCGATCGCGCCGTGGGCGAGATCGTCGCCGCGCTCGACCCGGGCGACCACGTGGTCGTGGTGTCGGACCACGGCTTCCGCGCCAGCCCGGACCTCTCGCCGCGCTGGGCCTGGGACCCCGGCTGGTTCCTCGAGCGCGCCGGCGTCGGCCGCGAGGGCGACGGCTTCGACGTGATCAACGGCTTCCTGGCCATGGGCATCGAGGTCGAGGACGAGAGCGAGGACGCGCTGGCGCGTCTCGAGACGCTCCTGGCGTCGACCCGCGCGGACGACGGACGCCCGCTGCTCGAGGTCACCGTGGTCCGCCGTCCGGACGCCGCGACCCTGGACGGCCACCCGCCGTGGATGGTCGACATGATGACGCCCCGGCTGCCCGCGTACGCCTTCGTCTTTGCCGCGGGCGACCCCGAGGTGCTGGACGCGCTGTGGCCCTCGGGCTTCGTCGAGGTCGGCGGCGAGCGTCATCCGCTGGCCGCGTTCGCCGCGCCGCACGTCTTCACCGGCGACCACGACCCGGTAGGGATCTTCCTCGCCGCGGGCCGGGCGATCCGCCATCGTCCCGAGCGCGGCCGTCTTTCGGCGCTCGACGTCGCGCCGCTGCTCACCTACCTGGCGGGTCAGCCGTTGCCCGACGATTTCGAGGGCAGCTTCGACCCGGCCTGGATCGAGCTGGATTACCGCGCGCGTCATCCGCCGCGGCGGGTGGCCGCGTCCGAGGCGCCGCGAATGCCCGCGGAGGAGGACGCCGAGGACGTGACGAACGACGAGGAACTGAAGCGTCGGCTGCGGGCGTTGGGGTACTTGGACTAGGAGGCCCCGGCGATTCCGGAAACAGCGGCACCGCTTGAGTCGCCGGGTCGCGCGGCTCCAGCAGGCTCTGCCGAGGTCTTCCGGTTGACCGCGAGCTCTCAAGAACCCTCACCCCCCAACCCCTCTCCCAGGGGTTGACCCATCCCGCCATTCCGGCGTCTATGATGGGGCCGGCGAGGAGACCGGCGATGGACCGATTGGACGACCGTCCCCGACCCGTTCGGGAGGGCGAGGAGCTGGATACGGGCAAGCTCGCGGCGTATCTGCGCCGGCACCTCCCCGAAGCCGACGGCGAGCTCGCCGTCGAGCAGTTCCCGAGCGGCTACTCCAACCTCACCTACCTGCTGCGCCTCGGCGGCCGCGAGCTCGTGCTGCGCCGGCCGCCGTTCGGCAACCGGGTCAGGACCGCCCACGACATGGGCCGCGAATACCGGGTGCTGGCGAAGCTCCACCGCGTCTATCCGCTGGCGCCGCGTCCCTTCCTCCTCTGCGAGGACGACGAGGTGCTCGGCGCGCCCTTCTATCTCATGGAGCGGCGTCGCGGCCTGATCCTGCGCCGGCAGCTTCCCGAGGGTCTGGAGATCTCGTCCGCCCTCGCCCGCGCCCTCTCGGAAGCCCTCATCGACAACCTGGCGGACCTCCACCTGCTCGACTACCGGGCCGCCGGCCTCGGCGACCTGGGCAAGCCCGAGGGCTACGTGGAGCGGCAGGTCCGGGGCTGGATCGGACGCTACGAAAAGGCCCGCACCGACGACTGGCCCGAGCTCGAGCGCCTGACCGCGTGGCTGGACGGCCGGATCCCGACCGAATCGGGAGCCGCCCTCATCCACAACGACTACAAGTACGACAACCTGGTGCTCGATCCCGACGACCCGACCCGCATCGTCGCGGTGCTCGACTGGGAGATGTGCACCGTCGGCGATCCGCTCATGGACCTCGGCAGCACCCTGGCCTACTGGACCGAACGGGCCGACGACCCGCGCCGGCGCGCCACCGGCTTCGGGCCGACCGACCTGCCCGGCAGCTACACCCGGCGCGAGCTGGTGGAGCGCTACGCGGAGCGCACCGGCGCCGACGTGACGAACATGACCTTCTACTTCGCCTACGGCCTCTTCAAGCTGGCGGTGATCGCCCAGCAAATCTACGCCCGCTACGCCCGCGGCCACACCCGCGACGTGCGCTTCGCGGAGATGAACCAACTGGTGGGGCTGCTGGGGCGGGTGGGGATCGCGGCCGTCGAGCGCGACGGCCTCTGAGACCGACTCTGAACGGGTGCCGGATGGAGTGGACCGAAGCCATCGAGAAGCTGCTGCTGCCGCCGACCGGCCTGTTCTGGCTCGGCCTCGCCGGAATCGCGCTGCTCGCCACCCGGCGCCGCCGCTGGGGCGTCGGGCTGCTGGTGGCGAGCATCGCCGGGCTCTACGTGCTGGCGACGCCGCTCGCCGGCGACCGGCTGCTGGCCTCGCTCGACCGCTATCCGCCCCTGGCCGCGGGCGGACCGTTGCCGGGGGCTCCGGAGATCGAATGCGTGGTGATCCTCGGCGGCGGGCTGCGCGAGGGCGCGCCCGAGTTCGGCGGCGACACCGTGAGCGCCCTGACCCTCGAGCGTCTCCACTACGGCACCTGGCTCGCCGAGCGCACCGAGCTGCCGCTGCTCGTCACCGGCTTCACCGCTCCCGTCATGGCCGACGTGCTGGCGCGGCGCTTCCACCACGAGGCCCGCTGGCTCGAGAGCGAAAGCCGCGACACCCACCACAACGCCGTCTTCACGGCCCGCCTGCTCGAGGCCGAGGGGATCCGCCGCGTCTACCTGGTGAGCCACTACTGGCACCTGCCGCGGGCGATGGCGGCCTTCCGCCACGCCGGCCTCGAGCCCATGCCCGCGCCCCTGGGCCTCGGCGGAGGCGAGGACGGACGCGGCCTGAAGCTGCTCGTGCCGCGAGCCGGCCCGCTCATGATCGTCCAGCTCGCCGTCCACGAATGGGGCGGACGGATCTGGTACCGGCTGCGCTACGGGTATTGAGAGCACCCTCACCCCCCGGCCCCCTCTCCCAGAGGGCGAGGGGGAGAAAGACGGGCGCTCCGGCTCCCCTCTCCCTCTTGGGAGAGGGGTCGGGGGTGAGGGTTCCCATAGCGAAAGAGCCAGGCTCGCGAGCCTGGCTCTCTCTGGAACTGGTTGCGGGGACAGGATTTGAACCTGTGACCTTTGGGTTATGAGCCCAACGAGCTACCGGACTGCTCCACCCCGCGTCAAGCTTGTTTTTGAAAGACCGTGCCCGCCTCCGGCAGCGGGAGAGGGATCCTCGCACAAGGCGACAGGGCTGTCAACCTCTCCTCAATGGACAACGCGCGCCGGCCGCGGTCTATTCCCCCGCCGCCGGCGCGAAGGCGACCCGCTCAGTTGCCGGCGCCCGGCAGCGGCGTGTTGAGGTACGGGAACGCCTCATCGAAGTCCGTCGCCTCCACCAGCACCTGGTCGGTCACCGGCAACAGGCCCGACGGCGCGTCGGCCGGGGCGCAGAGGCCGAGGCCGAGGTCGAACGGCGGATGGCACAGCGCGCCCTCGAGGATCCGCGAGACGACGTCGATCACGTCGTCGCCCGGACGCCGGCCGTTGGGGAAGCCGGCGTTGTCGAAGGCGAGGAAGCCGAGGCTGTCCTGGGCGGCCATCGCCGTCGGCGGGATCGCCGTGTTGAGCCGCAGCACGTCGCCGCTCGAGCCGTTCTGGTTGAAGCCCGGCAGCCCCTGGAGGTAGACGGCCACCAGGTCGTTGCGCGGCAGGTTCGACGGCGCGAAGATCAGCGGGAACGCCGGATTGAACGAGTTGTTGAGGATCGACACCAGCTCGACGCCCTGCGGGATCGACGGGAACTGATAGTAGGTCCCGAAGTCGGCGAGGTCCTCGGAGGGATGCCCCGTGTTGTAACGGCTCTGGTCGGGCAGTCCGATCTGCGGGCTGGCGGCGAACGGCATGCCGAGACGCGTGACCTGCACCAGAGTGCCACGGTCGTCCTCCGGCTCCTCGAAGGTCGGGTCGGGGATGAAGAAGGCGGCGCGCTGGCGGCGGCCCGTGGTCCAGGCGCCGATCACGTCGCCCTCGCCCTCGGTCAGGCAGTCGATCGGGATCTCCAGAGCGAGGCTGGTGACGTTGTACCGCCCCAGGGGGTTCTCGAAGGCGTCGCGCGGCCCCAGGAAGTCCGGGATGCCCACGAGGTCGAAGTAGAAGCCGCGGTTGAAGGCGTAGGACTCCTGGCGCTGGCCCACGAAGACGCGGCCGGTCGCCGGGCAGTTCGGGACGTCGACCTCGTAGATGAACTGGGCGGCGTAGGCGTCGTAGTCGGGGAACGAGCGCGGGCCGATGTAGTCGAAGGGCATGTCGAAGTTGATCGCCTGGGTGCCGGCCTTCTTGAGGAAGCCCTCGGAGTCGACGGGCGAGACCGGGCCGCGCAGCACCCTGACGCTGTAGGTGCGCACCCAGTTGAGGCGCTGGTCGTCGGGCGGCGCGCCCCCCACCCCCGGCGGCGGCGAGCCCGGGCCCGCCGGAAAGACGTTGGCGATGCCGATCGGCACGAGCTGCTGCGGGTTCATGAGCGGCACCGGGACCACGAGGAACGGCGATCGGTTCCGGAAGCGGAAGCGGAAGGTCAGGTCCTCCACGCCGTCGCCGTCGTTGTCGACGTGGAGGTCGTAGCGGGCGCGCTCGTCGAGGGGGTAGAAGCTCGGCGCGCCGCCGGGGGGCTGCAGCGGGTTGTAGTTGGCGATGAACGTCACGTAGCCCTCACGACCGGGCTCGTAGCTGCGGAAGGCGTAGAGGGCGCTGGCGTCGACCTCCGGATGGTGGAGGTTGATCAACGAGGAGCGCAGCTTCGGCGGCTGCGCCCAGGCGCCCAGCGCGAGCAGGGTCGCCACGGCAACGATCAGGCTGACGCGGAATGAAAAGGTCCTGAGCATGTCTTCAGTCCTCCCTTCGGTTCGGGCAGCGGTTGTGCGAAAGAGGCCGGAATCGGAATGACCGGTTATGTCCACGACTCTAACTAACCCGTTCGAGCCGCGGACACCCTCCATCGGGCGGTTTCCAGGACGTCCCAGGAGGTGGGAGCGACGCATTCGTGCTCCCACCCCTGCGGGGAGCGTCCCCTGGAGATCCGGGGATTCATCAACGGTGTAGTCGCCGGTCTCCAGCACCGGCCCGGACCGTCGACGATTTCGGCCTCCGTCAAGGAATGCTTGGCCAAGCCTACCGCGAATCCGGAAGGAGGACAACGGCGGACTATTTCGGCGAGCCCGAGAGCGGCGGGTTCAGGAAGGGAAACTCCTCCCGGAAGAACGCGGCGCTGTTGTCGATGCCGTCGTTGTAGGGCAGAAGTCCGTCCGGCGCCACCTCCGGCGGAAAGGTCGGGGGCTGCAGGCCGATGCCCATCATGCCCCGGATCAGGACGTCGAACACGTCGTCGCCGGGCCGCCGGCCGTTGAAGAAGCCCGCCAGATCGCCGCCGAAGAGCCCCAGGCTCGACTGCATCGCCGCCGGCGTGGGCGGGATGGCGGTGTTGAGCCGGACCATCTCGTTCTGCGAGCCGCCGGTCGTCAAGCCGTCGATGCCGAAGCGGAAGATCTGCTCGAGGTCGGCGCGCGGGAACAGGTCCGGAGCGCGAAAGCCGGTCCGGGCCTGGATGATCTCCGGCAGCGTGGGGAAACGCACGTAACGGTAGAACTGCGCATCGTCCCGCGGATGGCTGCCGTTCCAGCGGTCTTTGTCGGGCAAGCCGATGATGAAGTGGTTGACCAGCGGCGCCCCGAGGCGCGAGACCTGCACGTAGTCACCGGCGTGGTCCGCCACGTCGTCAAAATCCGGGCTGTCCTTCAGCACGCGGACGCGGCGAAGGCTCGCCGTAGTCCAGGCGCCGATCGCCGGATTGTCGCCGTCGGTCAGGCAAGCGATGGGCACCTCGAGAGCGAGGGCCGTGACGTTCTTGCCCGCGGTATCGGAGGCCCGATCGCGAACCGTCCCGATCATGTCGACGTTGATCAGGTCGTAGAACTCGCCCAGGTTGCCGCGGAAGGGATCCTCTCTCTGGCCAACGAAGACCCGGCCGGTGCCGTCGCAGCCGGGAACGTTCACCTCGTAGACGAACGACGAAGAGTAGCGTTCGTAGTCCGGAATCGATTTGTCTCCGATGTCGTCGAAAGGCATCCGCAAACGGTGCGCGCCCGTCGCGGCGCGGGTCAGGAACTCGCCCTGCTGGCCCGCCTCGCCATGGCGGAACACCTTGACGGTGTAGGATCGCAGCACGTTGAGCCCGCTCTCGTCGCCGCCGCGGATCTCTCCGGCGTTGACCTGGGCTATCGGGACCGACTCCTCGGCGCCCGGCAAGCCCACCTCGAGCTCGAGTGCCCGGAACCGCTGATCGAAGTTGAAGCGGAAGGTGACGTCTTCCTCCGCGTCGCCGTCGTTGGCGACGTGGATCTCGTAGATGGCGCCGGTGTCCAGAGGGTAATGGTTGGGACCGCCGAAAGCGGGCTCCTGCAGTGGATTGTAGGTGGCGATCAGGACCACGTAGCCATCGCGGCCCGGCTCGTAACTGCGGAACAGGAAGAAGTCGGCGGCGTCGACTGCCGGGCTGCGGCTCACCGCGGTCGCCTCGCGGACGCTGCCGGCCTCGAGGGCGGCGGCGGCGAGGAGCATCGAGCAGGCCGCCACGAGCAACGGCGCAGGCCGCCAGTACCTCACCCAGAGACTTCGCGATTTCTGTGCTGACTCGACCATCGTTTTCTCCTTTCACCAAGAGTTGCTTCTCCAGGCTGGTATCAGAGAAAACGAAGATGAACGGTATTTCCCTCAGGTATCTGGTATCTGGTATCCGTCCTCCGTCGATAGATAGGGTCTCGTGAGATCTTTGACTGCCCCGTTTTCGAGCTCCGCGTCAGGCCAGGACGTGAGGCATCCGCTCCGCGATCCGCTCGGCGAGCGCCGAGATGGTGAGGAACGGATTGACGGCGATCGGCGCCGGCACGATGGCGCCGTCCACCACGAAGAGCCCGCGGTGGATCCCGCCGCCGCCGTCGAAGACCTGGCCGTCGGGGTCGACCACGCCGCCGCCGGCGTCCTCGCCCAGACCGCAGCCGCCGAGCGGGTGCGCGGTGATCAGGTTGTTGGCGCCGAAGAGGTTCGGGCGCTCGAGGTGTACCCAGGTGCCGCCCAGCACCCGCGCGTGCTCCTTGAGCTCGTTCTCGATCTTGGTGAAGATCGGGTCCTTGTGTACGGAATCCCAATCGACGTTCACGCGGCCCTTCTCGTTGAGGAAGATGCGGCCCTTGGCGTCGTCGACCGCCATCACCAGGTAGACCATCGAGTGGTTGAGGGCGCCGTTGGGGTTCCAGGCGAGCTGGTCCTGGCCGATGCGGGCGAGTTCGTGCGCCTTGTCCTTGAGGCCGTGGTCGGTGTCCTTGCCGGTCAGCGCGGCGAGGCCGGGGAGGGTGTGGCGGAAGGTGTCGACGAGCGCGCTCGGGACGACCGCGAAATCCTCCACCGTGATGCGCTCGGCGAAGGGCCGCGAGCGGTCGTATTGGATCGAGGCGACGATCGTCGGCCCGGGCTTGACCTGGGCACGCTTGCTGTCAGGGTGGTTGCCGTAGCCCATCACGTCGCAGCGCACGTCGTTGTTGTAGGCGACCCCCAGGTAGTCGCCGTTGCCCGAGAAGCCTTCGCCGAGCCGCGGCGAGAGGACGAGGCCTTCGGCGCCGGAGCGCAGCAGGATCTCGGTGGAGCCCACGGCGCCCGCCGCCAGCACCACGTTGTGAGCGACCAGGCGCCGATCCTCGCCGCATTTCTCGTCCGAGTTGTGTCGATAGACCACCTCAAAGCCGCCGTCGGCGCGTTTCGCCACGTGTCGCACCTCGATCTGGGTGTAGATCTCGGCGCCCTTGGCCTTGGCGTAGGGCAGGTAGTTCATGGCGAGGGTGTTCTTCGCCCCCACGTTGCAGCCCGGGAAGCAGTCGCCGCAGTCGATGCACCGGTACTGCTTCACGCCGGCGTGGTTGGTCTCGTCTTCGAGCTCGAAGTTCACGGTGATGTTCACGGGACCGAAGGCGGCGTCCTCGAGCTCGTCGTAGCGCTGCTTGATGCGCTTGACTTTGGTGAGCTGGTCCCACCGCGGGTGGTGGTTCGGGCGCAGCATCGACTCGGCCCGCTCGTAGTACTTCCAGAGGTCGCCCGAGGCGGCCAGGTCACGGTAGGTCTTGGGCCAGCGCGGATCCTCGAAGTACTCGCGGTCGGGCCGGTAGGCGACGTTGAGGTTGATCAGCGACGTGCCGCCGAGGCCGTTGCCCTTGAGCACGTCGATGTCCTCGCAGAGGTAGTAATCGACCAGGGCGAGCGGTTTGCTCGTGGAGCGGAAGTTGCCGGCGAGCTCCCGGAAAGTGTCGGGGAAGTCGCCGGGAAGCCATTCCTTGCCGCGCTCGAAGAGCGCCACCGAGTGGCCCTTCTCGGCGAGACGGGCGGCGACGATCGAGCCGCCGTATCCGGAGCCGACGACCACGGTCTTGTATTCGTCCTTGAGCTGGCCCCCGGGGTTCGAGATCTTGTTCCACATGGCGTCCTCCTGACCTCAGAATGAGTAGGAGAGCGAGACCAGGCCCGAGACGAGCCGCTCCGAGATGGTAAAGAAGCCGCCGGGCACGATCTGGTCGTCGTTGACGTCGAGGGTCCCCGGCCCGGTGTTGAGGTCGCCGGCCAGGAAGGGGCTCAGCAGCGGCCCGGTGACGCTGTTCTCCGGCACGTAGTAGGCGGCCAGGTTGAGCTGGATCTTCTCCGTGAGCTGGTAGCCGAGGCCGAAGGTGTAGTGCTGCTCGAAGGTGGGCGGCGTGCCGAGGCTGGTGAAGGCCTTGCGCTCCTGGATCGGCGTCTCGCTGTAGTTGAAGCCGCCGCGCACCGTGAGCTTCTCCGAGGCCTGATACGTGACTCCGATCGCGCCGATCAGGATGTCGTCCCAGCCGATCTCGTTGAGCCCGCGATCGGTGCGGAAACCGCCGACGTGGCCGGCGCCGTCGACCGAGGAGTAGCCGTACCAGCGGCCGTCGATGCCGATCCTGAGCTTGTCGTTGGGCGTGAAGCCGACGCCGATCGCGACGATGGCCTGGCCGTCCAGGGGATACTTCACCGTCCGGTGCCGGCCGAAAGTGTCGCAGCGGCCGTCACCGTCGCTGTCGGTGAAGGGAGCCGGGCACTGCTGATTCGGGCCGTTGTTGTTGTTGGGGACGTTGGCGTCGACGTTGAGGACGATCGTGCCGTCGGCGAGCCGGTGGTAGGGCATGGCCCAGGACGAATTCCACTCGTAATCGTTGAAGTCCGGCGCGCTGGAATAGGAGAGACCGACCGCGAGCTTCGGGCTGACCTTGTAGTAGAGACCGAGGTGGGCGCCGAGGGCATAGGCCGGCACGGTATTGTCGGCGTCGGAGAACCAGCAGTCGACCACCCGTCCGGAGCCCGGCGCAGGGTTGGTGCACTGGGGCGCCCCCGGCGGCAGCGGCGAGATCGCCAGCGTGCCGGCGTAGAAGTCGAGGGCGAAGCCCACGGAGAGCTTCGGATTGACCTCGTAGGCCAGGGCGAAGGGGATCTTGGTGATCGCCAGGTTGGTCTTCACCGTGCCGAAGCCGTCGGGCTGGGGAGCGAAGATCGGATTGTTCGGATCCTGCGGCCAGTCGGTGCGGAAACCGGCGATCGCCAGCAGGCCGAAGCCGATCGTGATCGGCCGGTTCTTGAGGCGGTGGGAGAAGGCGATGGCCGGCAGCACGCCGAGCTCGGTGGAGGCCTCGGTGGTGAAGGACTGCCCCGACGCGGCGAAGCTCGCCGTCGCCTCGGGTTGGTCCGAGAAGAGCTCGACGCTGAACGCGACCTGGTTGCCGTCGAACTCCGTGAGCACCGCCGGGTTGACGTGAAGCGCCCCCACGACGTCGAACGGCACCGCCGTCGCCACGCCGCCGACCGAGCTGTTGACGGCGCCGATGCCGTGCAGGTAGTGACCGTTGCCCGCCCACGCCGGGGCGGCCAGGAGGACGACGAGACAGGCCAAGCAAGTTCTCTTCATGTTCGATCTCCCGCTCTCTTGAGGTTCTTGGCTTGACGACGTTGAAGTAGGTGACAAGACTCTCCCTCCTAACGGATGGAAGTGCCGGCATCGGGAGCACGTACTCCGGAGAGCCGGGTTGCGGCGGTTTCGGCCCCCGCCGAGCGCTGGTCAATCCGCTTGTAACGAGCCCGTGAGTGTTATGATGCCTCTCCGAACCGGGAAGGACAAGGGATAGGACGGTTTAAAAAGGATTCATAATCGGTCCGGGTGGGATGAGACTGGATCTAGGCCCGGATCCAGGCTCGCTCCCCCGGCAGGAGAGGGACGAGATGCACGACGTCGAAGCGCCGGCCGAGGGCCGTCAACTCCTCGGCGCACAGATCGAGGATTTCTCGCTGCCGCGGATCGGCGGCGGCCACGGCGCGCTCGCCGAGCTGCTGGCCGGCCGCCGAGCGCTGGCGGTCGTCTTCTGGTCGGCGGTGTGCTCGCACTGCCGGCGCTACGACGCCTACCTGAACGCGCTCGCCGCCCGCGGCGACGTCGGGCTGGCCGTGGTGGCGTCGCGCCAGGGGGAGAGCGCCGCCGCCCTCGCCGCCGCGGCCCGCGAGCGCGGCCTCGCCTTCCCCATCCTCCACGACGCCGACCGCCGCCTGGCGCGCGCCTGGCACGTGGCGCAGACGCCGCGCGTCTTCCTGCTCGACGGCGAGCGCCGGCTGCGCTACCGGGGCGCCATCGACAACTTCAAGTACCCCGGCGACGGCGAACGCCAGGCCTGGCTCGACGACGCCATCGCCGCCGTCGTCGCCGGCCGCGAGGTCCCGCGGGCGGAGACGGCGAGCTTCGGCTGCCCGGTGCAGTCCGTCTACTACGGGATGCCGAAACCACTGCCCGGAACGAGCCCCGGAGCGCGGTCGTGACCGACCTGGTCCGCGTCTCCTCGCGCTTCCTGGAGACCGGCCTGCTGGGCTTCGATGCCGCCCTGCGCGCCGTCGACCGCTGGGTGGGCGCCGCCGCCGGGCGCGGCGAGCGCGAGCTGCCCACCGCGGCCCCGGCGGCCGGCCCGGCCGACCTCGACGCCGCCACCTCGGACCTCGCCAACCGCCTGCTGCGTCTCCTGCTCTCGCGCTGGCGCCACGGCACCGGAATCGTGGAGGCGCCGCGCGACGTCGCCGAGGCGGTGCGCCGGAGCTGGCCGGGCGACGGTCTCGACGGCGCGCGACGCTGGCTCGCCCTGCCCTTCGAGCTGCCGCTCTCGCTCGCCACCCTGGCCACCCAGGAGGGCCTGCGCGCCGTCGCGGCGCTCGCCGCCGTGCGGCCGGAGCTGTGGGTCGACTTCCTCGACTACGTCGCCGAGGTCTTCAGCGACCTCTCCGTGTACTTCAGCCTCCAGTACGGCGAGGAGCTGGCGCGCCAGCAGCGGCTGGTGGCCGACTGTCCCGACCACGGCGAGGCCCGCCTCGAGCTCGCCCGCACCTACATGAAGTGCGGGCTCTTCCGCGAAGCCCTGGACGAGCTCGACCGTCTCGCGAGCGACCGCGGCCTGCGCCGCCAGGTCCACTACCTGAGCACGGTGGCGAGCTACCGCATGGGCGACTACGAGGGCGCCTGCTGTCACGGCGAGGGCGCCATGGCGGCTGGCGGCGGCGAGCGCGCCCGCTACTGGCTGTGGCTCGCCAGCGAGAAGCGCGGCGGCTACCCCGAGAGCGTGCGCCGCGCCTGGCGCATGGAGGCCAGGGACGGCCAGTACCCGACCGGCCTCGAGCTCGAGGAGGTGGCGCGCGAGATCGGCCTTGACAAGACCAGCGGCGGACGCGGCACCGCCGTCTTCGACGCCACCGGCGACGGCACCCTCGACGTGGTCGTCGCCGGCGCCCACGCCGGCCTCTCCCTGTACCTCAACAACGGCGACGGGACGTTCCGGGACGCCTCGGTCGGCTCCGGCCTCGACCGCGTCGTCTACGCCTTCGCCGTGGCCGCCGGCGACTACGACAACGACGGCCGCGTCGACCTCTTCGTGACCGGCCTGGGCTTCTACGACGGCCAGGGGCTGCTGCTGCGCAACAACGGCGACGGAACGTTCACGGACGTGACGAAGGAAGCCGGGCTCGGCTGCTGGGGCCCGGGCTTCACCGCCATCTGGGTCGACTACGACGGCGACGGCTTCCTCGACCTCTTCGTGGTCAACAACCTCGGCGGCCTCTTCGACCGCAAGACGCCGAACCGCCTCTTCCGCAACAACGGCGACGGAACGTTCACCGACGTCACCCGCGACAGCGGGCTGGCAACGCCCTGGCCGAGCCTGGGAGCCTGCTGGGGAGACTTCTGGAACGACGGCCGTCCCGACCTCTTCGTCTCCAACCTGGGGCATTCGCAGCTCTTCCGCAACCAGGGCGACGGGACGTTCAGGGACGTGAGCTGCCGCGCCGGCGTCGGCCGCCCGGGCATCTGCTCGGGGGCGATCGCCTGCGACGTCGACGACGACGGCTGGCTCGACGTCGTCCAATTCACCTACTCGCGTCCCCAGGACGCCATCTACACCCTGCGTCACGGCAAGGCGGCCCCGGGCGCCCAGACGCCGCGGGTGTGGCGCAACAACCGCGACGGCACCTTCACCGACGTCGGCCGTGAGCTCGGCCTGACCGGCTCGTGGGGGACGATGAGCGCCGCCGCCGGCGACGTCGACAACGACGGCCGCCAGGACCTGCTGCTCGGCAACGGCGACCCGTCGATCGACCGGCTGGAGGCGGCGGTGCTCTACCAGCACGACGGCCGCCGCTTCCGCAACGTGACCTTCGCCGCCGGCATGCCGGCGACGGGCAAAGGCCACGGCGCCAACATGGCGGACCTGGCGGGCGACGGCCGCCTGCACCTGATCGTGGGCGCCGGCGGCCTCTACCCCGGCGACCTGATGACGACCACGGTCCACCGGCCGAAGACGCGTCCCGGCAACTACCTGAACGTCCGCCTGGTGGGCACCGAGTCCAACCGCGACGCCGTCGGCGCCCGGCTCGCGCTCCACGCCGGCGGACGCGTCCAGCACCGCCTGGTGTCGGGCGGCAGCGGCTTCGGCTGCCTGCCCTACGAGCAGCACTTCGGGCTCGGCGCCGCGACGGCGGCCCGATGGCTCGAGATCCGCTGGCCGAGCGGACGCCGCCAGCGCGTCGCGTCGCCGCCGGTCAACGACACGGTCAGGGTCGTCGAGGGGGAGGACGGCTGGACGACGGTCTACGGCGTTCGCGCCGGGACCACTTGAACGTCGCCGTACTCGACGTACGAGTCAGCAACCCTCTGAACTGGATAGCGGAGACACTCCGATGATTGAACCCCGTATGCCGACACTCGACGAGATCCGTCGCCGCGGTCTGGAGGCTCTGGTCCGAGAGTTAGGTCCTCTGGGCATGGCGCGCTTCCTCCAGCAATTCGAAAGCGGGCACGGCGACTACACTGCCGATCGTGATCAGTGGCTCGGCGATGAGGATGTGCGGACGGTGGCGGCGAGGATCCTCGACGCGCGGCAGCCCAAGAGCCCCTGAGGCCACCCGGCGGTGCGAACGGCGATGTCCCGATCGTCGGATCAGGCCGCGTCGGCAACCGAGTGCCGCGGCGCCGCTGCCGGCCTGGCGGAGCGAAGTCCTCGAGGTCCGCTCTACCATCCTCATGGCACCGCCTCTCGGAACTTCTGCCGTATTCGACGAACAGCTAAGGTCTGGGCCTTTCCTCACCTTCGATCGTCATGCTCTCTCTGGCGTTCGTCCTGATCATGCATCTCTTCGTCGTCCTCCACGAGGAGCCCGCGTTGACTGCCACGTTCGGCGCCAGCTACGAGCACTACAAATCGACGGTTCACCGCTGGCTCATCAGAAGGCCGAGCTCCAATGCAATGCGCGGTGGCGGCTGACCCCTCGCCGGAAGGTCCCCGATCGGTGACGTAGGGGCAGGCCCCCGTGCCTGCCCTCCGGTCCGACAGGACCGGATCCGGTTGCCGAGCGGACGCCGCCAGCGCGTCGCGGCGCTGCCGGTCAACGACACGGTCAGAGTCGTCGGAGGCGAGGACGGTTGGACGAAGGTCTACGGCGTCCGCAGGTAGGGCGGTCGCCGTAGGGCGCGCACCGCTGTGGCTGTTCAATTGTGAGGCCACCGGGAGCTTGTCGAGCGACTCCAGGTTGCAGCGATCTCCCGCCACCGATGCCGCGAAGAGCAGTGCATCATCGGCGCTGTGCGGCTGCCAGCGAAAGGGTCCCACGGTAACAAACACTTCACTCCGCGGTGGTACCGGCGCTTCGAGCTCGATCTTCGGGTCGGCCAGCGGCCGCCAATCGTCGGGCCAGATCTGCTCGCGGGCCCGACTTGACTGGTAACCGCGAACGATAACGCCGACAGCGGGATTGGCGCCGCGGTTGCGCAGACGCAGGTAACAGAAGTTGTCTGCCCCCGGCAGGGCTTGCTCATGTTCATCCTCGGTCTCGCCATCCGATTGATGGCGGTTCCAGATCTCGCCGGTCTTCCCGTAGTTCTCAACCAGCGAGCGATCGTACTCGCCGCCTAAGGAATTGTGAATGTAGAGATCGACCGCCGGCGGTTCGCCACGGTCGTTCGAGGGGAGCGGCGTGTCTGGAGCCTTGTACGCGCCCTGAACTTCGAAGCTCCAGCGGATCACCTTCTTGAGAAGACCGAGGGGTTGAGGATTTCCGTCAGAACGGAAAGTTCCGACGTCGGCATGAATCAGCTTGTCGGCGAAGTCCTCTGCCCCTTGCGGGTTGGTCGACGGGTGAAGCAGGCCGATCGCTTTCAGAATGAGATAGGTCATGTAGTGGGCGGCGGGAAGCTTGCGGTCGCGGTTGGGGGCCGGGCCGCAGGCGAAGTCGTAAACGCGAAACAGGGTCGTGGTGAGGATTTCTTCGCTGTTGCGGGCGCCGTCGTCCTTCTCACCGCCCCACGCGTAGCCCTCGCTCGCCCGCCGGTTGTGAAACCGGGCCCTCAGCCCGGGGACCGAGATCCAGGGGAAGGTGTGGAAGCGTTTGGAATCGTCGGGATCGCTCACCACGGTGTCCGGATCGCAGAGGATGGCAGCCAGGCTGTCGCCCGGGCTGTGAGCAAAGCAGAAACTGGGCCAGTGGAGGTGGCTCCACAGCACTGCATGCCCGAGCTCGTGGAGCACTACCCTCCGGCAGACAGCGAGACTGATCCCGCAGTCGTCAGTAAGGCCGAAAGCAAGGCGGCTGAAAGCCGTGCCCAAGGGATTGGAGAGGGCCTCGGCGTTGGGCCTCTCGGCGCAATTGACCACCGAGCGATGGTCGACCTGCACCGGAAAACGAGTGCCTGTAAAGTACGCGGGGACGTCAAAGCCCATCTCCTCCATCATCAGGAAGAATCTCGTACTGTGGTAGTAGGCGTTGACCGCAGCGAACTCGAGTGAATTCGCATGAAAGACGAAATTCGTGCCACGCGACACCACAGGTGGTGGCGACTGGGGTCGCGAAAAGTCGCGGATCTCGACGAAACGGCCGCGCAAGTGATGGGAGAAGTCGTCGGCGGGCAGCAGAGCCTCCAGCGGCGCCATATCGCGCACTTCGTCGAGCTTTTCGACCGGCGCGCAGACGTCGACGTTGTGGCCGCGTGATAGGGGATCGAGGGAGAAAATCGCTCCGCTGATCGGAGGCGAGTCTGCGGCATTGGCGCCGAGGTGGCGGACGAAGAGCACGTGCCCTGCCGAGACCTCGATGAAGGCCACCGCGCAAAGGCGCCTTGCGTCGCTCCCCGTGGGGGTGTAGGAAAAGCAGACCCGAGCTGAATGGAAGGTCTTGAACTCAGCATTTTCGAAGATGGCCGGCAAGACCGGGATTAGCAGCGGCAGGCGCAGATTCGCGTCGCAGTTCACCGGCGGCGGACTGCTCGAAAAGGCGCGGCAGGAGCTGCGAAAGCGGTAGAGAATCGGCTCGCTGGCGTGAATTTCGAGGTCGTACGCCTCGGGTGGCTCGAGCCCCAGCAGCGAGCCAAGGACATCGACGGTGATCTTTTCCGGCGCGAAGGGTGGATCTGCCTGCGACTCGGAGGCGAGATCTACGCTGTGCAAATAGCTGGTGGAGCCCGTGGCCGCCAGATTAGGAACGGTCCGCATCTGTACCAGAAACCCTGAATTCCATACCGGCAATCCGTCGTAGTTCTGGGGAAAGCCGACCGAGAGGTTCTCGCCGATCTTCTTGAGCCCGGGCCCGGGGAACGCTGCGAGCGGGACGGCAGCGAGGGGCTGAAGGCCACCCTGGAGACCATCGAGAAAGCTCGCGGCGAGCACCTCGTCGAGCTCGTAGAGCGGCAGCACTTCGCGCACATAGGCCGCCGCCAGGGCGATCGCCATGGGAGCGGGTGGTGTCTCTGCTGCGAGCAGAAAATTGAAAAACCCGCCATAACGTTCTTCGGGATGGCGAATCTGCCGGATCCTTCCCTGGCTGTCTCGTTCGACGGTCATGTCCGCAGTGATTACAAACGTCATCTCAAATCCTCCCCCAAGGTTCCGTGCCTATAGTTAGCTCGCCACGGTTTATCATGGTGCCTGTCGGAGACTTATTCGTCGAACGTCGCTGGGTTCATCGTGGCAGAAAAACAGTTCTCACCGCTGACCGCCGGCGCGCTAGGCACCACCTTGGGGTGCGGCACCGCCTTCGGTTGCAGCTGCGTCTGAAGCTTATGGCGCAACTCAGCCCGAGTCCCCGGCTCGAGGGCCGAAGTCCCCGGCTTGAGAAGTTGATAGTGCCACTTGAAGTCTTTGTCGGGATCCGGTCGCCTGTTAATGTGTTCGTCCGTGCGTTCCCAATTAAACGGATTAAGATCGCAGAGATTGGCGATCGTGACAGAGAGCTCCGCCTTGCCTGCCGGATTCAGGATTAGCGGCTGTAGTGGTGTGCCACCCCCCAGCAAGGTCACCTCGATGCTGGCAGCGGTGAGACCAGGGAGCCTCACGACGATCTCATGCATCAGATTCTGCTCGGCAGGGTTTCCTCCCAGGTGGGATGCTTCAGGATAGTGCCACTTGTCATCATCTTGTTTATCGACGTCGAGCACCCCGTCGTCAAACACTACCTGCGCCAAAACGTCAGATCGCGGATTGGCACGCTTGAGCACATCTGGATCACATGCTCCGAAGTCCTTCGCGATGGTGTCGAGATCAGCAATCTTGGTGAGCGTGGAGTTCGTGAGATCTGCCGCTACCTGAATCTTCTTTTGATGGTTGGGATCATCGTGGGTAAGTTTGAAGTTGAGCCGCTGGCGGTCGAGGTACCAGATGAAGTGCGAATTCGCTACTGGTACCGATGATCCTGTGAGATGAGTGGCCTCGAAGGTGACGTACCCCTGGTGCCGCTTGAGATCGTGAAGATCGTCGACCGAGCGCACGCGGGTGCCCCCCACCCCAGCCTTACGGCCGTCGACCAGCAGAAAGCACAGCCGGGTGGGGTTCCCATTGAAAGGTTTGTTTGGGACGAGGGTAACGATTCCGGTGAAGGCGACTTTCAAGGTGAAGGTGCTCGGCATGACATGTCCTCCTCAGTTGTCGGCGGCTGCCGGGGAAAGGGTTCCGACCACCTGAAACGCGGCCCAGGTGGCCGAGGAATCGGGATCTTGAAGAAACGCGAGCTGGGCGCGGCGGAGGGCCTCCGCCGGCTGCCCGATCTCAGCCAGATGATCGTAGAAGCTCGAAATCATGCGGCTGGTAGCCTCATCGTCGATGGGCCACAGGGTGCCGACGACGGCGTCGGCGCCGGCGGCGAGAAACGGCCGCGCAAGCGACGACAGCCCTTCGGTGCGGGCCTCGGACGGGGTCAGGCTACCGCAGGCCGAAAGCACTACCAGCCGCAGATCTTCGAGCGTGAGAGCGTCGAGCTCACGAGCGTGAAGAGCGCCGTCGTCCTCGGGCTCCGGACCGGGAGCCAGCAGCAGATGGGAATCCAAGGTCCAAAGCGAATTAGGGATCGCGTGGCCCGCGAAGTGGACGATAGTGCGGTCGGCGAGTTCCGCCAGGAAACGGCGTTCGGTGGCGGCCGCGCCGTCAAGGTGCAGGGCACCCGGAAAGCGGTGGGCGAGCGCAGCGCTCTCCCGGACGGCGCCGGGGAGCGGCGGCAGGTGAGGATAGCGCCGACCATCGAAAGCCGGGCTGACCGCCAGCATCGCAGCGCTCTTCGACAGGATGGGGCGTCGGCGCTCCAGGGTGTGGAGCAGAGCCGCCAGGCTCGGCGCGATCGCCACGGCTCGCTCCGCGACCAGCAGACGACCCCGACGCCGGTCGCGGAGGGCGGCAAAGGGAACAGCGTTGAGAAACTTGTCTGGGATCAGTATGAGTTGGCCGGCGGCTTCAGTGCGCTGGGCCGCTGGCGCCAGCAGCAGGTCGTAAAGCTGGGCCGCGAGAGCTTCGGTCGCAGGACTCGAGGCGTCCTGGACCAGATGCGCGACGAAGCGCTCGGCGAGGCTGCGCAGTGCCTGGGGATCGACCTTCAGACGGTGCATCTCGACACCGCCGGAATCGATCGACCATATCAGGAGCCCATCTTCGAGCAGGGCGTACTCGACGACTGCCAGGCCGGGCGGCAGGAGGTGAAGCCGGCGCTCGAGCTCAAGCTCGCCGGGCAAGGCAGTCACGTCGCTGCCGGCGTCTTGCTCGGGCAAAACGCGGCGGGCCAGCTCGGAGTACGCGCGGGCTCGCGGCGGGTTGCCGAGCTCGGCTTGCAGCGAGATCATCTCGTCGTAGAGCTCCTGGGCCTGTTCGAGATGGGTGCGGCGAAGCTCCGCGGAGGGAATCGCGGCCCGGTGCTCGCGATGCAGAGCGATAGACCGTTCGAGATCGGCTGCCGCGTCCTCCATAGCCCCGCGAAGTCGCTGGAGCCGGGCGCGCGCCAGGTAGCTCTCGGAGAGATTGGGAGCAAGCCCGAGGCGCTCATAGAGGTCGATCGCTTTCCCCAGCCGCTCGGCGGCAAGGTCGGGCTGTCGGCGGGCCAGGATCGCTCCTTCGGCCTGGTCGATGCTGGCCAGATTACGCTCGCGGATTCCGGAATCGGCGATCTCGGCGTTGAGGCTCCGGGCAGCCCCGAGATCGGCGAGGCCCGAGTCGTCATCGCCGAGGCGATGGTGGATCTTGCTTCGCCACAACAAGGCCTCGGCCGCCATCTGCGGGCTGGTCGCCGAGTGCTTGCGGGTGATCGCCACGCCCTCGTCTTGGAGCGCCAAAGCCGCACGTGGATGGCCGGCCGCGAGGGCAGCCGTCGCCGCGTCGCGCACCAAGTTGTGCAGCCGCCGTGCCTCGGGCTGAAGTGCAAATTGTTGGAGCGCCAAGCGGCGCGCCTTCCAGGCGTCTTCTTGGCGCCCCAGGCGGTCGTAGAGCTCGGCTTGGAGACTGAGGACGGCACCGCGATTGGCGGACTCACCTATTTGGCGGTAGGCCTGTTCGCTGGCAAGCGCGCTCTCCAGGGCCAAGGCATAGCGTCCGCCCCGGCCATAAATCAAGGCCTGGGCCCAATAGAGCTTACCCGCGAGCGCCGGATAGCGGGCGAGCTTTTCGCTCGCCGAGAGCTGCTCACACATAGCCTCGGCACGCGAGGACTCACCGCGATAGATCGCCGCACCGGCGAGCCAGACCTCAGCTTGGTGCCGGAGCGGGCTGCGGGCTCGCGCGAGGCAGTCCCGCGCCCGCTCGAGCTGGGTCAGCGCGCGCCCGGTCTCCAGCCGGTCGAAGAGCTTGCGCCCCCAGCCGTAGGAGCGATGACCGCAGCGCAGGCGCTCAATCCGGTCTCGATCGTCACCGGCGAGAGCGAGATCGATGACCGCGACCGCGTCGCGGGCCATGGACTCGCCGGTTGAATCCGCGAGCGCCGCACCGAGCACCCTGGAAGTGGCGAGCAGGCAGTGGGCTCGCTCCGAGTTGGGCGCCGCGGTCGCCCAGGCTGCCAGCAGTTTGTCCAGAACAAATTCGCGGGCACATTGCGGGCAGAGCCCGAGCGCGTTGCGCAGGGCCGAAGCGCTGGCCGCGCCGCCGGCAAGCAGCTCGCGTTCGAGGTCACTCCAGCCAGCGGCAGGCGGCGAGGCTACCAGCCGCTCGCGATGCCCTTCGGCTTCTTCGGCCCAAGGGCGATCGGGCGCCAGCTCGAGGTAAGCAAGCCAGGCCTGGAGCGCCGGCCGCCGCAGGCCGAGGTGAGTGAGGGCGAGCGCCAAGTTGAAGCGTGCCGCGGGCAGCCCGGGATCGATTTCACAGGCGTCGGAGAGCACCGATAGGGCGAGCATGAGATCGCGCGGCTGATTGTCACGCTGCGCACGCAGGATATATGCAGCGCCGAGATCGCTGAGGCACTCGCTGCATCTCGCCGCTGCGGCAGCGTCGCGGAGCAGCAGGATCGCCTCCTCCAGCTCTCGAGACCGCGCATTGGCCGGATCGTACCAGACGAGCTTCCACAGCGCTTTGCCGTGGCGCTCCGCGACCGAGTTGAGTTGGAGCGCATCGGCCGACGCCGAAGCTCGCTGGCGATCCGTTCCAGAGCTGCAAACTCTCGAGTCTCCAGTGCAGGGGGTCGGGCACATCGAAGCGGAGAGATGCCACCAGCCGGCTCACTCGAATCGCAGGGATGATAGCGGGCGTCGAAGGTGAGTTGCGGCTCGAACGGTCGCGGCAAACCGATGCCCGAAAGGCGTGCAGTAAGGTCGTTGCTCGCTCCAAGTCGCACGCGCTGGCATCCGGGCAGGGCAACGCTCAATAGTCCCAGAGAGACGAGAGCGAGGATTGCGGAAGGCCGAATCACGATTACAAGCTCTGCATTCTGCTCGCGGCCCGAAGCCCGCCTAGCAGACGCCTGCTCCGGCCGGAGTAGTCCCCAGGCGGCCATGGAACGATCAGAAAGGCCGTCCGCATTGTAGCAGAGCCGCAGGCGGGCGCCTATGCTCGAGTGGGGAGCTCCGAACTGCCTGGGGACCATCGTCCTTTCCACCGTCAGATGAGCGATCTCACAGCATCCGGATAACCAGCGCGAAGGACTGCGGGTGAAGGGCGATGCGGTGTGCCCGCACGATCACGCGGGCCAGACCGGAGGCGAGGCCAGGCCAGGCCACCAGCTCGACGTTGTTGCGGCGATCGAAGCCGCTGGCGCCGGCAGGCATGTTGCCGTGACGCTCCTCGTCGTCTGCAGCACGCACCGTCAAGTCCAGGTCGTTTTGGAGCCCGTCCCCCGGCGGATCCGTCCATACCAGAGTCACCTTGAGGCCATCGGCAGTCTCTGGAACTTCGACCTCCAGCGAGACGGCCTCCCCTGCCTCGAGAGCGCGATCCTCGTCTATCAGTTGCAGTCGGCTTGGCTCGGCGAGGGAAAGCGTACGTTCCAGATCGACGCGGCCGAAACCCTCGACGAAGTTGGGAGGCGGGCCGGCCTCGGTAGGCGCATACTGACCGGGGAGATCGACCGCGCCGTTGATCAGCATCGCTTTGACCAGGGCCGCGCTCGGCCGCTCGATGTTGCGCTCTGCGATCAGGTGCTGACGCACCACGGCCGCGCAGCCGGCCACCAACGGTGTGGCCATGCTGGTGCCGCCCATATAGCAGTAGAGACTATCGGGGGAGGTGCCCCAGAAGTCGCCCACCGAGGCCCGGCGCGAGCAGGCCGAGAGGATCGACGTGCCCGGCGCCACAACGTCGGGCTTGATGCGGCCATCTCGGGTGGGCCCGCGACCGCTGAAGGCCGCCATGCCGTCGGGATTGTCGGCCCACAGGTCGCCGGCGATCGGGATCTCGGGATAGCGGAAGCTCCACGAGCCGGTGTCCCAGCGCCGAGATTGGTCAGGGCGGTCGCTCTCCGAGGCACCGACGGTGATGCAGTTCTTGGCGGTGCCGGGCGCCTCCACCGATCCCAGTTCGATGACCCCGTCACGGTCGCTGTCGCGGCCGGGATTTCCGGCTGCGAAGCAGATGACCATGTCACGGTTCTCCCACACGAACTCGTCGACCTCTTCGGAGGAGGAGGTGTATTCCCCGGCCGAGTTGGTCAGGCCCCAGGAGTTGGTGTGAACCCGGGCGCCATCCTCTCCATAAGGCACTTTGAGGAGATCGTTCAGATCGTCAGGTATCCCCCTCAGCCCGCCTTGGGAATCGAGCACCGACTGCAGCACCAGGGCGGCCTCGGGCGCGGTGCCGGGAAGCGAACCGTCACCGTTCACCTGTCCGTCGCCGAGCACCGAGCCGGCCACGTGAGTGCCGTGACCGTTGGGATCGTCGGCGTGGCTGTGGCGGCCGAGGTCATAGAGCTTCTTGACGCGGCCAGTGAAGGCCGGATGGACGTCACTTGTCGAGCCACGATCGAAACCGGTGTCGCAGACCGCTACCACTTGGCCGCTGCCGCGCAGGCCCGCCGAACCGTTGTGCACGCGATCGGCGCGCAGAATACGACCGGCGACATTGTTGGCGAGAGCCGGCTCGTAAACCTGCTCGATGTGCCGCACCTCATCGATCTCAGCGAGGCGGCGTAGAGCCGAACGCTGTACGCGGACGCGAATCTTGCGGCGGCCGACGGCAAGGCGCTCGGCGTCCAGGCCGGCACTTGCCGCGATCTGGTCGCGGACTTGGTCGCCATGGACACCGCGGTGGAGCACGATATCGACCTCACGAGTATCGTCGGCGAGCGGCATCTCGGCGGCCACCATCGCCATCGCCGCGATCGGGTCCCGGGCGACCGGCGCCGCCAGCAACGCCGGAGCGATCTTGAAGCCCTTGAGGTAGGGGTTAGCCCACTCCACAAATGACAGAGCCTGGACGGGGGCAAGATCGCTGCCTTCGAAGTAGCCGATATAAGTGTTTTCCGGAACGTGTTCGAGTAACTCGACACCCGTTTCCTCCAGCCTCTCCCGTTGTTCCTGGCTGAGAGACTCGCGGGTCTGGACTAGCACGTAATTCGACTCGGTGGCGACGGCAGTGGCGAGGTTCAGAGCCGCCAGTTGGGGGCCGTTGGTTTCGGGATCGATCGAGATGCCGTTAATCGTGATGCGTGACATCGGATGCCTCCTGGTAGATTCGCGTCAGACATGAGGCCGCTGGCCGGCGGGCCTAAGCTTCTCCGGAGCCGACAGTCTCGGCGCCAAAGACCTGAAGAGGTAGACGGACGCGCTGCAAGAATTCCCGAAACGCTGGGAGAGGTGGCGACGACGGTGTCATCGCATCCGCGGCGGGCTTGCGTGCCCGCCGCTCGGGTCGTCGCGCGCCCCGACGCGTCCAGCACCGCCTGGTGTCGGGCGGCAGCGGCTTCAGGGCTCGGCGCCGCGACGGCGGCCCGATGGCTCGAGATCCGCTGGCCGAGCGGACGGCGCCAGCGCGTCGAGGCGCTGCCGGTCAACGACACGGTCTGGGTCGTCGAGGGGGAGGACGGCTGGACGACGGTCTGGGAGCCCGCGCTCGCGTGCTGCTCGAGCCCGCGATCGTGACGCGGGCAGAGGAGATTCAGCGACTCGGCTTCAAGTCCTATGACGCGCTGCACGTCGCCCCTGAGGCCACCCGGCGGTGCGAACGGCGACGTCCCGATCGTCGGATCAGGCCGCGTCCAGCCAGGGTTGACGCCAGCCTCACTTCGTCAGGGGCCGGCTGCTCAGCGAGCCTCGTCGATCGGCTCCGTCGCCATCCGGCGAGGGCTGGGGCGGATCGCCTTCGCCCTCTCCGGTCTCGTTCGTGGTGCGGCGGCGAGGCCGCTGGGTCTCGCGGACCCGGTCTGCCAGCTCCTCTTCTCCGGCGAGGCGGCAGAACGACTCGAACGTGCGGGCCGTGTGCAGGAAGAGAAGGTCGTGCTCCTCCTTGGCCTTGTTCTTCTCGATCAGCGCCTCGTCGTACTCGCGGCGGGCCACGTCGAACTGCCGGCCGAGGTCGCGCACCTCCCCGGCGAGACCCTGCACGTCCGCCACCTGGCTGCGCGGATCCACGGGCTGTGAGAACGAGGACTGGCCCAGCAACCGCTCCACGTCGTCGCGGCGAAAGGTCTCGTCGAGACGCTTGGCCTGGCGCAGCAGCGGGGTGCGGTTACGGTTCGTGGGGCTCTCGAGGCCGAGCTCCCCGAGGCTGGGCTCCACGTACTGATGGGACACGGTCTGGAAGACCCGGGAAATCAGCTTTCCGAGGTCGCCGGTCTTGTCGTCGCGCTGCCGGCGCACGCGCAACCGCCTGGCTTTCGCCGCGTAGACTCTCTCGTCGGCTGCCTTCAGCCGTTGGAGAGCGCCGTCGAGGCGGCGAGCCAGGCCGACGAGCGTGGCCATGAAGTCGGACACCGCGTCGTCGGGGAGGAGGAAGGGGCGCACGAGGTCGAGGAGGACGGCGGCGATCCTGGGGCCCTGCTTCGTGATCGCGGTCAGCAGGAACAGGCACCGGTCCTCCCGGTCGGTGACCTCTTTCGAGGTTCTGGCAGGCATGAAATGGGCGCTCCCGCGGCCCGGCTTCTGATATCCTGCGCCCCGAGGAGGCCCCCCAGTGTCGTCCGTCATCTGCGAAGTCGTCGAAATCGAGAAGGTCCGTCCGCACCCCAACGCGGACCGCCTCTTCCTCGCCCAGATCAAGGGCTGGCAGACCGTCATCCGCAAGCTCGAGGACGGCACGCCGGAGTTCCGCGAGGGCGATCGGGTGGTCTACATCCCGCCCGACAGCACCCTGACGAGGGAGACGGCCGAGAAGTTCCGCGTCGTCGACTACCTGAGCGAGAAGACGGACATCGAGGGCGTGCGCCGCCTGGTGGTGCGGCGGGCGCGGCTGCGCGGCGAGCCGTCCTACGGCTTCGTCGTCGCTCCCGAGGACCCCGGCTGGCCGGTGGGCACCGACGTGCGCGAGCACTACGGCGTCGCCAAGTATCGGCCGCCGGTGAAGTTCACGGCCGGCGACTCCGAGGCCCAGCACCCGCGCTTCCAGAAATACACCGACATCGAGAACCTGCGCAACTTCCCCGAGGTCTTCGAGCCCGGCGAAGAGGTCGTCGTCACCGAGAAGATCCACGGCACCAACGCGCGGATCGGCTACGTCGAGGGCCGGCTGCTGGCCGGCTCGCACGGCCTCCAGCGCCGGCGGCCGGAGCCGGAAGAGATGGCCGTCAACACCTACTGGTTCCCGGCCACGCTGGAGCCGGTCGTCAAGCTCCTCGACGACCTCAGTGCGCGGCACGAGGTGGCGATCCTCTACGGCGAGGTCTACGGCGCCAAGATCCAGAAGCTCCACTACGGCCGCCGCGGCGGCCTCGGCTTCGCCGCCTTCGACCTGCTGGTGGACGAGCGCTACCTCGACTACGACGAGTTCCACGACCTTTGCGCGCGTCACGGCGTCGCCACGGTGCCCTTGCTCGACCGCGGGCCGTTCTCGCTCGAGAACGTGCGCGAGCTGTCCGCGGGCCAGACCGTCCTCCCGGACGATCACATCCGCGAAGGGGTGGTGGTGCGCCCGGCGCGCGAGCGTTTCGACGAGAAGGTCGGGCGGGCGATCCTGAAGTACCTCAACGACGACTACCTCCTCAACGCCAAGCTCGCCGACGCCGACGCCACCGACCTCTGACCCCCCGAGAAAGGAGCCCCCATGAGCGACGTCGTCTACACGTCCGCAGTCCGCATCGAGCGCCAGCGCGGCCCCTTGCGCCTGGCCTACGTCCCCGCCGAGAAGGGGCCCGTGACCTTCGGCGTCCACGGCGCCGTCGCCGCCCACTACGGCGTCGCCCCCGACGTCGCCGAGCCCCACGCCACCACGCTCGACTACGTCGTCGCCGCGGCCGCCGGGTGACTGGTCGGCACCTTCGGAGGCGCGCTGGAGGCGCGTCAGGTGGACGCGAGCAACGGCAAGTTGGTCGGCGAGGCACGGGGCGAGGTCGAGGCGGAGGACAAGGTCCTGATCCTGAAGCGCATCCACGTGACCTACAAGCTGCGGGCGCCCGCGGCGCAGCGCGAGGTCGTCGAGCGCGTACACGCCGTCCACGCCCGGTCCTGCCCGGTGTATCGTTCGCTCGAGGGGGCGATCGCCGTCACCACCGAGCTCGAGCTGGAAGCGGAGTAGCGCCGTCGCGGTCCCGGTGCCATATACTCGACGGCGGGCTCCCCGGAGCCTCAGGAGAAACTTGATGACGCACGTCACCGTCTCCGTTCAGGCGATTCACGATTCCGGCTCGACCTACGAGGCGAACTTCCTCGTCGACACCGGCGCCAGCGACAGCATGGCGTCCGGCTCGGAGCTCGAGAAGGCCGGCTTTCAGCCCGTCGGGAAGATGGCGTACGAGCTCGCGGACGGTACGGTGAGAGAGTATCGGTTCGGCCTCGCGGTGATCCGGTTCATGGGCGAGGTGACCGCCGGACGCATCATCTTCGGGCCCGACGACGTCGAGCCCATCCTGGGAGTGACCGCGCTGGAGTCGGTCGGGATCCTCGTCGATCCTGCCAACAAGACGCTCAAGCGCCTCCCTGCGATTCCGCTCAAGTGAGAAGCCGCGACTGTCTCAGCTTCTCCGACGCACGCGGTGCCGTGCCGCGAATCCTACAGGATAGACGATGAGCTACGTCGAGCCGCTGATGCGGCGCAATTTCCTCGAGTACGCCAGCTACGTGATCATGGATCGCGCGATCCCCGATCTGCGCGACGGCTGCAAGCCGGTGCAGCGCCGGCTGCTGACCACCCTGTTCGAGATGGACGACGGCCGCTTCCACAAGCTGGCCAACGTGATCGGCGAGACCATGAAGCTCCACCCCCACGGCGACGCCTCGATCGGCGACGCCCTGGTGGTGCTCGCCAACAAGGAATATTTCATCGACAAGCAGGGCAACTTCGGCAACCTGCTGACCGGCCACCCGCCGGCGGCGCCGCGCTACATCGAGTGCCGTCTCACCGAGCTGGCCCGCGACACCCTCTTCAACAAGAAGCTCACCGAGTACCAGCCGAGCTACGACGGACGCAAGCAGGAGCCCGTGTACCTTCCGGTCAAGCTCCCGGTGGTGCTGCTTTTGGGCACCGAAGGCATCGCCGTGGGCATGGCGACGCGCATCCTGCCGCACAACTTCTGCGAGCTCCTCGCGGCGCAGATCAATATCCTGCGCCGGCAACCGATCGCCCTCTATCCCGACTTCCAGCAGGGCGGCCTGATGGACGTCGCCGACTACGACGACGGCCGCGGACGCGTGCGGGTGCGGGCGCGGTTCGAGAGCAAGGACGAGAAAACCCTGCTCATCCGCGAGATCCCGTTCTCCACCACCACCGAGAGCGTGATCCAATCGATCGAAGCGGCGGTCCAGAAAGGTCAGCTCAAGGTCGCCGCGATCGACGACCGCACGGCCGAGGACGTGGAGATCGTGCTCCACCTGCCGCGCGGCGTCTACGCCGCGGAAGTCGAGCCGCAGCTCTACGCCTACACCCAGTGCGAGGTCTCGATCTCCTCCAACCTGGTGGTGATCCACGACGTCAAGCCGGTGGAGCTGCCGGTCACCGAGATCCTGACCGAGCTTACCGAGTACCTGCGCGAGCAGATCCGCGCCGAGCTCGAGCTCGAGCTGCGCGAGCTCGACGACAAGCGGCATGCCCTCACCCTGGAGCAGATCTTCATCGAGAACCGCGTCTACAAGCGAATCGAGACCGCCAGGACGGCCGACGCCGTGAGGAAGGCGGTGTACGGCGGCATGGAGCCCTTCAAGGAGCTCTTCATCCGCGACATGAACGACGAGGACGTGGAGCGTCTGCTGCAGATCCGCATCCGCCGCATCTCGGCCTACGACATCGAGAAGTACCGCCAGGAGCTCGACGACATCGTGCGCGCCATGGCCGAGGCCGAGAAGAAGCTGCGCAACCTCACCCGCACCACCATCGGCTACCTCGAGGGCCTGCTCGAGAAGTACGGCAAGAGCTATCCCCGCCGCACCGAGATCGTCCGGTTCGAGCAGGTTTTGAGGAAGGACGTGGCGCTCGAGAACGTCAAGCTCTCCTTCGATCCCGCGACGGGCTTCTTCGGCAGCGCCGTCAAGGGCGCGAAGTACCAGATGACGGTCAGCGAGTACGCCAAGATCCTGGTGGTCGGCGAGGGCAGCTACAAGGTGATCGCGCCGCCGGAGAAGCTCCTGGTGGGCAAGAAGGTGATGGCGATCGCGCCGTTCGACGAGGACCTCGGCATGTTCCTGACCTACGTCTACCGCGACGCCAAGAGGTGCGCGTGGGCCAAGAAGGTCCACGTCACGGGCTTCATCAAGGACAAGGAATATCCGTTGGTGAAGGACAAGAAGGCCAGGGTCGACAGACTGTGGATCGACGACGTGGTCTACACCGTGCAGGTGCAGTACGTGCCGATGAAGCGCCAGCGCAAGAAGGAGGACTGGTTCGACCTCGGCACCGTCGAGTTCTGCGGCCTGGGAGCGCGCGGCACGCGCTTGACGTCGCGGCCGGTGGCCAACGTCAAGGTGCACAAGAGCCTGCCGCGGTAGGGGATCCTGGCACCCGCCTGCCGCGGTAGGGGATCCTGGCACCCGCCTGCCGCGCCACGGGGTGGGAAGCCGAGGACGAATCCACCCCGCCGGGGGTAGGGCCGGCGGCGGCGATCCGACACAATAGGGACGAGGACGACACCACGGAGACGAGGACGACACCACGGAGACGACGATGACCCAACGCCGCGACGACTACCGCCTCGAGACCCGCCTGATCCACGGCCGCATGCACAGCGAGCACTGGCAGTACCGGGACCACATCGTGCCGCCGATCAGCGCTTCGGCGGCTTACCGCCTGGAGAGCGCCGAACGCGGCGCCGAGGGCTTCCTCGAGTTCGCCAACCCGGAGCTCAACCGCAACCGCCAGCCGCCCATCTACATCTACGACCGGCTCGACGAGCCCAGCCGCGGGATGCTCGAGGAGAACCTGGCGGCCGCCGAGGGCGGCGAGGCCAGCGTGACCTTCGCCACCGGCATGGCCGCGATCTCGGCGGCCCTCGGCGTGCTGGTGAAGGCCGGCGACTCGATCGTGGCCCACCACACGGTCTACGGCTGCACCTACTCGCTGCTCACCAACTGGCTGCCGCGCTTCGGAGTGAAGACGCACTTCATCGACCTCACCGACCTCGACGCGCTGCGCCGGCTCCTGGCCGCCGACGCCGACGTGATGGTGGTCTACGGCGAGAGCCCGTGCAACCCCACGCTCGAGCTCCTCGACCTGGCCGCCATCGCCGCCGTCGTGCGCGAGACCAACGAGCGCCGGCCGCCGCGGCGCCTCGTCTTCACGGTGCTCGACAACACCTTCGCTACCCCGCTGTGCCAGCGGCCGCTCGAGCACGGCTGGGATCTCTCCGTCCACAGCCTGACCAAGAACATCGGCGGCTTCGGCACCGACATGGGCGGCGCGGTGATCGGCCCGCGTCTCCTGGAGCCGGACCTGCTCTTTTACCGCAAGGACTTCGGCGGCGTGCTCTCGCCGCGGGCGGCCTGGCCGGCGCTCGTCTACGGCCTGCCGACGCTCGCCCTGCGCGGTCGCCGCCAGATGGAGACCGCCCTCGAGGTGGCCCTCTTCCTGGAGGCGCACCCGGAGGTGCGCCGCGTCTCCTACCCCGGCCTCGAGAGCCACCCCCAGAACGAGCTCGCCAGACGCCAGATGCTCGACCACGACGGCCACTTCGCCCCCGGCATCATGATCTACTTCGAGCTCGACGGCGAGGGCGAGGAGGTGCGGCGGCGCGGGGCGCGGGTGATGGACTTCCTCGCCGAAAACGCCCTGACCATCACCCTGGCGGTGTCGTTGGGGCAGATCCGCACGTTGATCGAGCACCCGTCGTCGATGACCCACGCCGGCATTCCGATCGAGGCGCAGATCGAGGCCGGCATGAGCCCGGGCGGCATTCGCCTCTCGATCGGGCTCGAGCACCCCGCCGACCTCATCGCCGACCTCGAGCAGGGCCTCGCCGCCCTCCGCGCGCCGGCGCCGCGCTATACTGAGAGCCTCGTACAAATCTGAGGAGCGCCAATGAGCAACAAGAAGCGAGGGAGAAGCCTCCAGCGGGTGATGTGGCCGAGCTCGGCGTGGCCCACGGCGCCGCGGCAGGTCGCCAAGGTGGGCCGCAACGACGCCTGCCCCTGCGGCAGCGGCAAGAAGTACAAGGAGTGCCACGAACGAGAAGGCGAGGCCTTCCTCGAGAAGCTGGCGCGGCAGCAGGCCAAGACGCGGCTGCGCGAGGTGCGCCGGCACCTCAAGGCCCAGGGCGTTCCCTGGTACCGGCGGATCTTCGTCCGCCTCTAGCCGGTCTTCGTGCTGGTCCGTCCGGCGCGGAGCAAAAAAAGTCGTGGCCAGCGGTTGACGCCCTCCGAGACCTGTTGTATAGTGATCGTGGACGACAACTTCCGCAAGGGAGGCGAGAATGTCTCCACCGGACAATTGACAACCCCCAGGGTAGCCTTTCACGGAGCTCTGGGGGTAGACCGCTCTCCGCTTGGTGGCATCCCCACGAGAAGAAAGGGGTTGATGCGTTCTTCGGAATGCTCCCTCTCTGGGCTATAAGGCTCGATGGGATGCCACCAGGCGCGTCTTGATCTCGCGAATCGCCTTTCTGAATACCCTTTCTGAAAGTCCCGTCAGACGAAACGGCGCAGGACGTCGATGCAGCTCGACCGGTAGCCGCCGCCGAAGAGGTTCAGGTGGTTCAACAGGTGGTAGAGCTTGTAGACCTCCTGGCGCTCCTGCGTGCCCGGCGCCAGGGGCCAGAGCTCTTCGTAGGCGTCGTAGAAGGAGGCGGTGAAGCCGCCGAAGAGCCTGGTCATCGCCAGGTCGGCCTCGCGCCGCCCGTAGTAGACGGCCGGGTCGATGAGCACCGGCTCGCCATCGACGTCCACCATGTAGTTGCCGCTCCACAGGTCGCCGTGGAGCAGGCAGGGCGGCTCGTCGGGCTCGCCGATCAGCTCATCGAGCCGGTCGAGCAACCGCTCGCCGAGCCGGTCGAGGGTCGAGTCGCTGAGGCCGCGGCGGCGCGCCAGATCGAGCTGGAAGCCAAGGCGGTGCCGGCGCCAGAATTCGCACCAGTCCTCGGTCCAGCGGTTGGCCTGGGTGGTGGAGCCGATGTAGTTGTCGCGGGCGAAGCCGAAGCGCTCGCCGCGCGTGGCGCGGTGGAGCTCGGCGAAAGCGCGGCCGAAGCGCGCGAAGAAGCCCTCGCCGGGGCGCCCGGCGTCGATCGCCTCGAGCACCAGCGCCGGCGCGCCTTCGTTCTCGCCGCCCACCGCGATCACCCGCGGCACCCGCAGGGCGCCGGCGGCGGCCAGGGCGCGCAGGCCCTCGGCCTCGCACTCGAACATCCGCGGCGGCGGCGACGGATTCGTCTTGACGAAGAAGCGCCGGCCGTCGGCGAGCTGCGCGACCCGGCCCTGGTTGATCGAGCCGCCGCCGGCGGCGCGCACGTCCGCGACCCTGACCTTCTCGCCGAGCGCCCGGCCGAGGATCGCTTCGAGCGTCCCGGTCTCAGCGCTCATCGTCCTCGTCCAGGAGCTGATCGAGGATGCGCGGGCAAGCCTGCTCCATCAGGTCGAGCACCACGTCGAAGCCGCGGGCGCCGCCGTAGTAGGGATCGGGAACGTCGGTCGGGGAGCCGGCGGGCAGGAAGTCGCTGAGCAGGCGCGCGTTCGCCGGCCGCCGGCCGCAGATCTCTTCGAGGTCGGCGAGGTTCTCGCGGTCCATGGCCACCACCAGGTCGAAGCGCTCGGCGTCCTCGGCCTGGAAGAGGCGGGACCGGCCGTCGAGCCGGTAGCCGCGGCGCGCCGCCGCCTCCCGCATTCGCGGGTCGGGAGGTTTGCCGGCGTGGTAGCTGATGGTGCCGGCCGAGTCGACGCGCAGGCCCTCGGCCACGCCGCGCTCGGCCGCCAATGCCTTCAATACGCCCTCGGCGGCCGGCGAGCGGCAGATGTTGCCCATGCACACGAAGACGACGGACGGCGGCACGGACGCATCTTATCGCGCGGACCACGATTCTGGAGGACGCCGAGATGTCGGAAGAGCAGGACAAGAGCTACCGCCAATTCTTCTCCTTCCCCCGCATGGTGGAGGACCTCATCCGCCTCTTCGTGGGCAAGAAGTGGTGCCGCCGCCTCGACTTCGCCACCCTCGAGAAGGTCTCCGAGCGCGACGTCAGCCCTGAGCTGATCCGCCGCGAGAAGGACCTGCTCTGGCGGCTGAAGATCCGCGGCAGGAACGGCAAGGACGCCGGCTGGTTCTACGTCTATCTCCACCTCGAGTTCCAGACGCGCCCCGACCCCTTCATGGCGATCCGCGCCGGCACCTACCGCTTCCTGCTCTGGGAGGACCTGATCCGCCGCAAGGCTTTCACGCCGTCGGGCATGCTGCCGCCGGTGCTCTCGGTCGTGGTCTATAATGGAGAAGAGCCCTGGCTGGGGCCGACCGCGGCCTTTGACCTGGTCGAACCGCTGCCCGGGCTTGCGAAGCCGGCCGATCTGCTGAGCTTCCGGTTGCTCGATCTTCGGCGGATCCCCGCCGCGGAGCTCGATGGCGTCGCGAGCCCGGTTGCGGCGCTGTTCCGACTGGAGCAGTGCAAGGCAGCCGCGGAGCTCTACCCAGTCTCCTCGGACCTGGCTGCCATGGTCTCGGGACGAGACGACCACGGGTTGGAAGACGCCTTTGTGGTCTTCATCAACGAGGTGATCTTGCGGAGGCTGATGCCACCTGGATCCAGGCCACCCAGAATCGGCCGCCTCGTGGAGGTACCGTCGATGTTGGAGCAGAGAATCGACCGCTGGACGCAGGATTGGGAACGTCAAGGCTGGCAGAAAGGCCACGAAGAGGGCCGGAAGAAGGGCCTGAGCGAAGGCCGGAAGAAGGGCAAGCAAGAGGGCCTGCGCGAAGGTGAGGCCGAGGTCGTGCTACGGCTCCTGGAGCGCAAGCTCGGCCCACTGCCGGCGTGGGCGAAAGAGCGGGTGAGATCGGCCGACGCGGAGCGGCTTCTCGTCTGGGCCGAGCGGATCCTGACGGCGGGAAGCCTGAACGACGTCTTCGTCGATTGATCGGCGTCACGCCCGGCGAGCAGACACCGGGAGGGCGGGGACGGAAAGAAAGGGACGGACGCGTCCAGCCCCCCGTGACGGCGGTGGCTCTTTCTCCGGGCGTCCGCGGGCGGTCAGGCTCCGCAGCGGCGGGCGAGCGTCCGCCGCAGCTCCTCGACGTCGACGTGGAATCCGCGGCGGATTGCGTCCCGCAGGTCGACCTGGAGCTTTCTCTTGAGCGTCTCCGGGAGCGCTCCGGCGGCGATCACCCGTTGGGCTTCGGTGTAGGGCTTCATCGTAGGCAAACGGCTCAGGTTCATGGTCTTTCGTCCCCTCGACCAGATATACGTCGCATCCTGGAGTCTCGCCCAAGCATGATCCGTGCCGGGGCATGGGCGGCGTCCCCTCGCGCGCACCCTGCTTCTTTAGACCCCGGTATGCTTGCGAGGTGTTAGCCGAGCTCTGTCTTTATTTCGAGTTGCTCGTCTACCTGGCGGGCACTTTCCTCTACTGGTTCCTGATCCGCGAGCTGCGGCGCCGGTCCCAGGTGTTGCCGGGCAACTGGCCGTTGCGCGGCCTGCTGATCGGCCTCACCCTGTGGTACGGCCTGACCCTGGTCGACGAGATCCTCGCGATGCTGCTCGGCGAGCGGCCCGACCTGGCGTGGCTGGGCGTCGGCCTCGACCTGGCGCGCGCCTGGGCCTGGCTGCTGGCGTTCCCGCTGCTCGTCCACACCCTGGTCGGCGTGCTCTCCCAGGAGGACGAACGGATGACCGGCAGGGGGCGCCTCTTCACCGTGCCGGCCTACCTCTCGCTGCTCGTCTTCCTGCCCGAAGCCGTGCGCTTCGCGCGCAGCGGCGAGCCGCTGCTGGCGGCGGCGAGCCGGCGGATCTTCCCGCAGGTGGCCCTTTACGCCGTCGCCATGCTCGCGGTGGCCGGCGTGCTCACGTACTTGCTCAGCCGCCGCGCCAGCGACGGCCGTCTCGCCGGTTTTCTCCGCCTGCTGCTCGGCGTGCTGGCGGCCATGGTCGCCCTGCTCGCCGCCGGCGCGCTGCGCGATCCCTGGGACCCGGACGCGGCGGGTCTCGACCGCGTGCTGCGCACGCTGCTCCTCGGCGGCCTGCTGCTGCCCGGCGCCCTCTTCGCCTTCTACGTGCAGCGCTACAACCTGCTGCGGCTCTCGCTCTCGCACCGCACGCTGCGCCACTTCACGGCGGTGCTGGCGCTGGTCCTGGTGGTGATGCTCGGCGGGCCGGCCATGGGGCTCGACGACGTCGCCGTCGTCCGCCGGGTGGTGGCCTGGGGCCTGGTGGTCGCCCTCTTCCTCGGCCTCGCCTACCAGCCGCTGCTCGACCGCGCGCTGCGCCGCTCGACGGCGCTTCGGCGCTTCTTCGGCAAGTCCATGGCGCCGCACGACATGGAGCTGCTGATGGCGAGCCTGCAGGACCCGGACCTCGACGAGGCCACGGTGCTCGAACGCACGGCGGCGGCCCTGGGCCGCTGGCTGGGCGCCGCCGCCGTCTTCGCGCGCCGTGACGACGCCCCGGCGCCGTTCTGGGAGCACTACGAGCGCGATCCGCGCGCCTCCCGCGTCCACCGGCTCGACCCGCCGAGCTCGCGGCTCGCCGTGCTGCTCGACCGACACGAGCTGCACGCGGTCTTTCCGCTGCGGATCGAGGGCCGGCTCGAGGCCCTGCTGCTGCTCGCGGCGAGCGCCGTCGGCGGCGGCTACGACATGGCCGAGCTCGAGGCGGTGCAGGGGGTGATCCGGCAGCTCGCCGGCACCCTGGCCCTGCGCCGTCTGAGCGCCGCCCGCCTGGCCGAGGAGCGCCTGCTGGCCGAGCGCGCCGAGCACGAACGCCTGCGCATGCTGGGCCTGGTGGCGGCGTCGGTGGCCCACGAGGTGAAGAACCCGCTGTCGGCGATGAAGGCCCTGGCCCAGACGCTGCGCGAGGACCTGGCGGCGGAGGGCTCTCACGCCGACGGCGTCGCCGACCTCGACCACATCCTCGGCCAGATCGACCGCCTCCACCGCACGGTGCACGAGATCCTCGGCCTGGCGCGCCCGCGCGCCGGCGCCGCCACCGCGCTGGCCGGCCTGGTCAGGAGCTCGCTCTACGTGCTCGCCGCCGAGGCGAAGAAGCGCGGCGTCAAGCTCGTGGGCGACGCGGTCGGCGAGGTGGGCGAGGTGCCGGGATCGGAGACCGCGTGGCAGACGGTGGTCTTCAACCTCATGCTCAACGCGGTGGAGCACACGCCGGCGGGCGCGCGCGCCGAGGTGCGCCTCGAACGCGACGGCCGCGACGTGGTCTTCACGACCTCCAACCCCGGCGCGCCGCTGTCGCCCGACACCGCGCGCCGCCTCTTCGATCCCTTCGTGAGCGACGGCGGCACCGGGCTCGGCCTGGCGCTGGTGAAGCGCCGCTGCGAGGAGCTGAAGGCCGGCGTCGAGGTGCTCCACGACGCCGGACACGTTATTTTTCGGGTGTCGGCCGGGAGCCCCGCATGAGGAGACCGACTTCCCGCATCGTGGTGTGCGACGACGAGCCCGCGGCCCGCCGCGGCGTCGTGCGCGCCCTCGGCGGGGGCTACGACTACGCGGAGTGCGCGAGCGGCTCCGAATGCCTCGAGGCGCTCGCCGCGGCGCCGGCCGACCTGGTGCTCCTCGACCTGCGGATGCCCGGCATGGACGGCCGCGCCACCCTGGAGCGCATCCTCGAGCTGCCGCAGCCGCCGCCGGTGGTCATGGTCACCGCCGACTCGAGCCTGCGCACCGCCGTCGACGCGGTGCGCGCCGGCGCCGCCGACTTCCTCGCCAAGCCCTACGAGATCGAAGAGCTGCGCTGGGTGGTGGAGCGCACCCTCGACGGCGAGCGCCTCCGGCGTGAGAACCGCGAGCTGCGCGCCGCCGTAACCCGGCTCGGCGGCGCCGCGCGGCTGACCGGCGAGTCGCCGGCCATGGCGCGGCTGCGCGAGGAGATCACGCGCGTGGCGCCGACGAACGCGAGCGTCCTGATCCGGGGCGAGACCGGCACCGGCAAGGAGCTGGTGGCAGGCCGCCTGCACGAGGCGAGCGCCGTGGCCCACGGCCCCTTCGTGGCGCTCAACTGCGCCGCGGTGCCCGAGAGCCTGCTCGAAAGCGAGCTCTTCGGCCACCGCAAGGGGGCCTTCACCGGCGCCGACCGCGACCGCGCCGGACGCTTTCGCGAGGCCCACGGCGGCACCCTCTTCCTCGACGAGGTCGGCGACATGGCCGCCGCGGCCCAGGCCAAGCTCCTGCGCGTGCTGCAGGACGGCGTCGTCGAGCCGCTGGGCGGCGGCAAGCCGCTGCGCGTGGAGGTGCGGGTGCTGGCGGCCACCCACCGCGACCTCGAGGCCCTGGTGGCCGCGGGAGCCTTCCGCGACGACCTCTACTACCGCCTGCGGGTGGTGGAGCTGACGCTGCCGCCGCTGCGGGACCGCGGCGAGGACGTGTTGCTGCTGGCGCGCGCGTTCCTGGCGGCGGCCGGCCCCGGCGTCCTCGAGCTTTCGCCCGCGGCGGCGCGGGCGCTCGCCGCCTACTCCTGGCCCGGCAACGTGCGCGAGCTGAAGAACGCCATGGAGCGCGCGGCGATCTTCGCCGCCGGCGGCATCGTGCGTCCTGAGGACCTTCCGGCCGAGATCCGGATCTCCCAGGGGGACGAGAAGATCCGGGGATCGACGGACGACGAGGTCCGCGAATGGACGCCGGGCGCCGACTTCCCGAGCGCCAAGGAGGAGGTGCTCGAACGCTTCGAGCGCCGCTACTTCGCGGCGCTGCTGCGCGAGCACGCCGGCAACGTCTCGCGCGCCGCCCGCGCCGCCGGGATCTACCGCCAGAACCTCCAGAAGAAGCTGCGCCAGTTGGCGATCGAACCGCGGCATTTCCAGGACAAGACTTGAGATCGTCTTCCTCGGCGACGAAAGGCCCGCCGCCCCTACCGTGCTTGACGAATCGCCAGACCGCCGGGGCCACGACGCCATAGTCCCAGGCTTCGTAAGCGGTGTCGGTGATCCGGTGCCCGAGCGTGGCTGCGGCGACGACGTCGACGAGGTAGGGGAGCTTGACGGCATGGGTGGCGTCGACAAAACGTTGCGGACGACTTTCGGCAGTTGCCGAAACCTGTCCGCGACCGTTGCGGACGACATCCGGCAGTTGCCGAAACCTGTCCGCGACCGTTGCAGACGACATCCGGCAGTTGCCGAAACCTGTCCGCGACCGTTGCGGACGACATCCGGCAGTTGCCGAAACCTGTCCGCGACCGTTGCGGACGACATCCGGCAGTTGCCGAAACCTGTCCGCGACCGTTGCGGACGACATCCGGCAGTTGCCGAAACCTGTCCGCAACGCTTTTGAACGACGTTTGCAAGTGCACATAACGCTCACTATTGCTTATGAACGTTATGCTGCAGGTGGCGAACGCCGTCCATATCGCTCATGGACGGCGTTTGCAGACGGCAAGCGGGCGTCCATATCGCTCATGGACGGCGTTTGCAGACGGCGAACGGCGTCCCTATCGCTCAGGGACGGCGATGGGCGAACGGCGCTCCCCGTCCATGTCGCTCATGGAGGGCCGTCTTTGCAGGCGTCGACATCGCCCTTGTCGGCTTCAGACCAGCTCCCAGCAGAGGTCGAGGCAGGTGTGCGTCGCCTCCTCGCCGGTGCGGAAGCGCGCCCGCACGCGGTCGCCGATCGCGATCGGCCGGCGGTCGAGCAGGTAGCTCTTGACGATGGTGGCGACGCCGTCGATCCTGACGTCGATCTGGTAGTAAGGGCACTCGATCTCGAGCCCGGTGCCGCCGCGCTCCACGTAGGTGTAGGCGTAGACGTAGCCCTCGGGCTTCGCGATCTCTTCCCACGCCATCGGCTGATGGCAGTCGGGGCAGTCGGCCCGCGGCGGCAGCCACAGCTCGCCGGCGCCCTTGCTGATCGGGCAGCCGGGATTCACGCAGCGGGTGCCCATCAGCCGGCCTTGCGTCAGGGCCTTGAAGTAGGGCGTCAGCAGCCCGTAGCTGTGAAAGTGGGTCCCCTCTTCCCCGAAGCGGGGGACGTGCAGGATCCAGACGCCGTCGCTCTCGGTGATCGTCGCCGGGGTCGTCGCGAGCCGGACTTTGTCAGCCATCACTCACCTCCTACCAGGCCTTTTCCAGGATCGAGCAGACCACGTGGCTGCCGACGCCGGCGTGCGAGATCGCCATGCCGCGGCGCGCGTCCTTCACCTGCAGGCTGCGCCAGTCCTCCGGCCTGGTCTTGCCGTAGCGCCGCCAGATCTCGGGGTCGCCGTGGAATTTGTCGTACTTGCCCTGGAGCTGCCAGAGGACCTCGCCGGCCTGGAAGATGCCGGTGGCGCCCACCGCGTGCATCGTCCCCAGCAGCCCTCCCGAAAGGTTGGCCGGGCACTTGCCCTGGCGGCCGGCGTGCGGGTTGGCCAGGTAGCACTCGCCCGAGGTGACGAAGTCCTGCTCGCGGCCGTAGAGGGTCAGGCCCACGTCGCCGTAGGTCTGGAGGTCGGAGATGGTGAACGCGTCGTGAGTCTCGATCAGGTCGAGGTCTTCGAGCGGGTCGCGGATCCCCGCCATGTGGTAGACCATGTAGGCGGCGAAGCGGGCGGCGGCGAAGCTCTCGAAGCCCGGCCAGCGGCCGTCCTGCCTGGCCATCTCCGCGTAGAGCTCGCGGTAGTCGTCCTCGGTCTCGTTGGGCAGCAGCAAGATGCGCATCGGCCGGCGGTCGCCGGTGCGCAGGGTGTGGGAGCCGCCGGCCACGTAGAGGCGGGCCGGCCGGTCGGAGAGCTCGAAGGCCAGCTCCTCGGAGCACAGCAGCACCGCCGCCGACCCCACGCTCATGGCGCAGCACTCGAGAAACCGCAGCGGATCGGAGACGACGTCGCCGGCGAGCACCTCGTCGACGGTGTGGCGTCCCGCCTGTTGGGCGAACGGCGAATGGCAGGCGTAGCCGCGGTTCTTGACCGCGATCTCGGCGCGCACCCGTTCGTCGACCTGGTACATCTCCTGGAAGCGCCGCGCCATGGGCGCGTAATAGCTGGCGTAGTTGCGGGCCAGGCGCGTCTCGAAGTCCTTGCAGGCAGCGGTGGAGATGTAGTAGTTGCCGGTCCAGGTCCTGACCTCGTCCATGCGCTCCCAGCCGAGCACCAGGGCGCAGTCGGCCATGCCGCTGGCCACCGTGGTGGCGCCCATCAGGAGCGTCGAGCCGCCGGTGGCGCCGCCGGTCTTGATGCCCACGTTGGGCAGCGGATCGAGCCCCAGGTAGTCGTGGACCTTGGCCTCGCACAGGAGCTGGTCCTGGAAGTGATCGGCGAACTCGCCGTAGCAGGCGAAGTTGACGAGCCCCTTGACCGCCAGGGGATCGCGCTTGAGGTCGTTCTCCTCGAGCAGCATCCGGAAGGCCGTCATGGCGAGCTCGTCGAGCTTCTTCTCGGGGTAGCGCTTGCGGTAGTCGGTCGTGCCGGCCGCCACCACGTAGACGGGCCGCGTCCATTTCGGGACCCGGAGGTTTCCGGGCTGGAGCTCGATCATGGCTTACCTCCTCGGCCTCCCAGGCTGCCGGCCGGGGGGACCGCGGACATGGTCTCATCCGGAGCCGGCGCCGGGAATACGCGCCGGGGCGGGAACCGGCCCGTCCCTTCAGGTAGTCGCCGCGAGCGCCATGGTCCATCGCCGCAGACGTCTCCGGCGCCCTTCGAGGCTCTCCGAGCTTCACGCCGGTGAGGTAGCGAGCCCGCCCACTTCGTTACACGGGGTGCGGGCGGTCCGGTACGAGCCGCCCTCGTATTCTTCGTGCCCGCGGAGAGCGATTCCCGCTCCGCCGGCATGCCACCCTCAAGGGATGAGCTGAAAGGAGCTCGATTCTCATGTTGAAACAACACCGACTCGTGACGCCGACTCTTTACCGAATGCTGGCCGCCGCGTGGTGCGGCGCCTTGACGCTTGCGTGCTCCGTGACGCCCGCGGCCGCTTCGGGCTTCCGGGAGGCCCCCGCCATCACTCGGTCGCCCCAGGTCGACGGGTCCGATTTCTACATGTTCCGCAGCTACGAGGCGGGACGCGAAGGTTTCGTCACGATCATCGCCAATTACAACCCGTTGCAGGATCCCTCCTCCGGTCCGAACTACTTCTCGCTGGACGAAGAGGCGTTCTACGACATCCACATCATCAACGACGGCGACGAGGACGAGGACCTGACCTTCCGCTTCCGCTTCTTCAACAAGCTGCGGTCCCTCACCCTGAACGTCGGCGATCCGGGTGCGACCGAGTCGATCAAAGTCCCGCTGGCCAACGCCGGCCCCACCGGCTCGGGTCTCTTCAACGTCATCAGGAACTACTCGGTGCGCTTGATCCGCGGCCGCATCGACCAGCCGACGTCGATCACATACCTGCAGAACGTGGATGACGGCCGGCACCGCCTCGGAATCCCCTACGACAACAGCGGCCCGAAGACCATCCCCGACTACGAGCGGCACGCCAACCGGTTCGTCTACGACGTCACCATCCCGGGCTGCGGGGGCCTCGGCCGGGTCTTCGTGGGCCAGCGCAAGGAGTCGTTTCAGGGCGACCTGGGCGGTCTCTTCGACCTGGCCAACTTCGCCGACGTCCTGGGGCCGAGGACCGGACGCCCTTCCAACACCGCCGGCAAGAACGTCACCAGCCTGGCGCTGGAAGTGCCCATCGATTGCCTGACCGAAGGCAAGGGCGACGTCATCGCCGGCTGGACCACCTCGCGCCTGCCGCGCCATCAGGAGCTGAAGGAAAACCCCGTCACCTATGAGGAGCCCGCGATCTACTCGGGCGATTACGTCCAAGTGTCGCGCGTCGGCAATCCCCTGGTGAGCGAGTTCTTGATCGGTCTTCCGGACAAGGACCTCTTCAACGCCAGCCATCCGCGCGACGACGCCCAGATCGTGATCTACGTCACCCACCCCGCCTTGCCCGAGCTCATGGAGCAGTACCTGGCCGACCGGGGGATCGTGGCGCCGAACTTCTTTCCCCGCGACGACCTGGTGACGGGCTTCATGACCGGCGCTCCGGGCCTCAACGCCACCAGCACCCAGGGCGAGGTCATGCGTCTCAACACCGCGTTGCCGCCGGTACCCGCGGCCCAGCAGAGCAACCTGGGCGTGCTCGGCGGCGATCCCGCCGGCTATCCGAACGGCCGCCGTCCCGGCGACGACGTGCTCGACAACTCGCTGCGGGTATTGATGGGAGCCACCATCGATCCCCCCGAAGCGGCGCCCTCCGGCCAGCTCCCCTACACCGACGGCGTGGACGTCAACGCCCAGATGTTCGACGAGACTTTTCCCTACCTGACGAGCCCGCTTCCGGGCACGACCCACGATCCCTGATCGACGGGCTCCGGGAGCCCTCTGACGTTCTGGCCGGCGATCACGCCCGTGATCACGCCTCGGCAGCGCGGCCGGCGGCCACGCCGAGGACGGCGAGCTCGAGGGTCGCCGGCGGCGCCTCCGCCTTCAATACTGGGAGCGCAGGTGAGACGCCTGCTCTCCCATCATTATGGTTCTACGAGCCGCAAATAGCGACCCGGCGGCGGACGCACGACCCGCGTCCGCCGGCCCGACGGCCACTCCACCTCGAGCTCCCGAACCTCCTCCCCGGACGGCCACGCGAAGAGCGGACGCCGGTCTCCGGAGGACTGGTAGCTCTCGCCCGCCATGACCCAACGCGTCTGACGCCGGCCGCCGGTCGGCTGGCCCCGGTCACGAGACACACCCGCGCCCCGACCGCCTGGGTGTTGCGCGCACGCCCGCGCAGTTCGACGCCCAGCCAGCGGACGACGGCCGTGTCGTTGCGCCAGAGCTCGGGCGCGCCGCCGTTGTGCTGCACCGCGACGTCGACGTCCCCGTCGCCGTCGTAGTCGGCCGCCGCGACGCCGCGGCCGAGCCCGGCAGGCGCGTCGAAGCGCTGCTCCACGAAGCGCCCTCGGCCGTCCCCCAGGAGCAGCAGGGGACGCTGGGCGCGCTCGACGCCGGCCCGCGACGGACGCTCGAAGACGTGGCCGTTGGCCACGAAGGCGTCGAGGTCGCCGTCGCCGTCGAGGTCGGCCAGCACCACGCCGAAGCCCAGCAGGTTGAGCGACGGCGGGCCGAAGCCGCTCGCCGTCGAGACGTCGTCGAAGGCCATCCCTCCCAGGTTGCGGTAGAGCGCGTTGAGCTCGACGTCGAAGTTGGTCACCGCCAGGTCGGGACGGCCGTCGCCGTCGACGTCCCCCACCGCGATCCCCATGCTCGCCTCGGCCTTGCCCTCGCGGCCCACGGCGGCGCCGGAGGCGAGGGAGACGTCCTCGAAAGTCCCGTCCCCCCGGTTGCGGAAGAGACGGTTGGGGTCGAGGTCGTTGGCCACGTAGACGTCGCTCCGGCCGTCGCCGTCGAGGTCGGTCCAGACGACGCCGAGGCCGCGCCCGCCGACGTGCTCGAAACCCGCGGCGAGCGTCGCCTCCGCGAAGGTGCCGTCGGCGCGCCGGCGCAGGAAGACGTCGTCCTCGCCGGGGAGGAAGATCACGTTGCAGTAGTCGGGCCCGATCTCGTCGCCGCAATCCCAGCCGTGGTCCGCCTGGTAGGCGACGTAGCCGGTGACGTAGAGGTCGAGGTCGCCGTCGCCCTCGGCGTCGGCGAAGGCGGCCGAGGACGACCAGCCGTCGACGCCGACGCCGGCCGCCGCCGGCGCGAAGGTGCCGTCGCCGCGGTTCAAGAGCAGGACATCGGGGCCGTAGTTGGTCACGTAGAGGTCGGCGTCCCCGTCGCCGTCGACGTCGGCGGCGGTGGCGCCCTGGCCGTAGCCGCGGTCGCCGGCGCCGGCGCCCCGGGTGACGTCCTCGAAGCGACCGGAAGGGCCGAGGTTGCGGAAGAGGCGGTTGGCGGCGGCCGGCGAGCCGTCCGGCGGAAACGGTCCCGACTGCACGAGGTAGAGGTCGAGCCAGCCGTCGCCGTCGTAGTCGAGCCAGGCGAGGCCGGCGCCCATGGTCTCGGGGAGGTGACGGCGGGCCGTGACGCCCGGCTCGTGCCGGAACGCGATGCCGGCGGCGGCGGCGGCCGGCGTCAGGACGACGCGCCGGCCGATGGCCTCCTCGTCAGCCGCCAACGGCGCGGCGCCGAAACACAGGAGCGCGGCGAGCGTAAGATGCACCTTTCTTGCCCTCGCCGCACATTGTCGCCGCGCCGCGGCTGACCAGGAAGTGCCACTTCCTCTGAGACGGGCGATCCGTCTCCGGCGCGTGCTAGTTGCGGCAGGACAGGAACTCTTCGAATCGGACGTCGCCGCTGGTTCCCGGATCGACGCCCAGGCGCATGCCGAGGGCGGCGTTGTCCACCCGGAGCTGAGAGTTGTCGAGCCTGAGGATCGGCGCCGCGGGCCGGGCGCTGGTCCGCAGCCGCAGGCCGCCGAAGGGCGCGTCGCGAGCGCCGGTCGCCCACCACTCCACCGCGATCAGGGCGACGGCGTCGCCCAGGGGGACGTCGGTGGTCACCAGGAGGCTGCCCTGGTCGTCGCGGGCGTAGCCGCGGACGAAGAGCTTCGAGGCCTGGCGCCGGATCGTCAGGTAGAACGCGTTCTGGGCGAGAGCCTGATCCCGCGCCAGCAGGGCCATCCACTCCTCGCCGTTGCTCATCGCGAGGCTCGAGGCGTCGATCCAGAAACGAGCTCGATACTCCTGCTCGCGATCCGGAGTCGCGTCGACCAGGTAGGCCTGGTCGCCGGCGACGCCGGCGACGCGGTTCTCGCCGATCCAGATACCGCCGCCGATGGTCGCCGGCTGCAGGCTCAGGGCTCCCGCCCCGGACTCCACCAGCGAGTCCCAGCGGTCCACCGGTCCGCCGTCGAACAGGTCGAACCTCAGGACGTCGCAAAGAAGCTCATCGACCAGGACTTCCTTGCCGTCCCGCAGGTCGTCCGCATCGGACCGGCTGCTGAACGGATCGGTACCCAACGTCAGCTCGGCGCCGTCGATCAGATCGTCGCCGTCGGTGTCGTCGTGGGTGAAGACGTAGCCGATGCAGTCCTCGCCCTCGGCGACGTTGTAGCCCACGTAGGGCGGTAGATTCCGCTCACGCTCGAGGACGAGCGCCCATTGCTTGCCGGCGACGCCCTTTCTGAAACGATAGAGACACTGCGGCTCCAGGGGGTCGAACGGATCGTCGCAGGTGAACTCGCTCCCCTCGGGACAGGCGGGAAGCACGTAGCCTTCGATGGCGTCGAGCCGAAAGACCTGGTTTCCGGGGTTGCCGGCGCCGGGACAGAGGTCGAAGCCGCTCGTCGGCGACGTGTAGTACTGGAGGCTGCCGATCCCGCCGTCGTCATCCGTCGTATAAACGTGGCTGCGCCGGTCGCAGGTGGCGGAAGAAGGCTCCGCGAAGCTGAGCCGATAAAGGGGAACGAGCGGCGTCTCCGGGTCGAAGGGATTCTTCTCCGTGGTGAAGACGAAGAAGGACGACACCGGAGTCGGCGCTCCGGTGACGGAATCCAACGGAAACTGCGAGTAGCCCGGCACCGGGCTGCCCGTCACCTCGCCGACGCCGGCGGAGTAGGGGACGGGGCTCGGCGCCGGCACCGCCCGCGGCGGCGCTTCGGCGCATCACGCCGCCGGCTGCGACGGTCGACGGCTCGCTGGCCGGAAAATTGATCCGCCGCAGGTCGTTGCCCGATGAGGCCGTGTAAAGGACGTCGCGGGCCTGGAGGAGGTCCAGGGTGCCGCAGAAGGGATGCCGGTTGGGGACGGGAAAGGAGGCGCATGGCGTCCCGGCGGGCAGCGGCAACGGGTACAGGGATCCGATGGCGCCGCTGTGGTTGATGACCTGGCTGCCGTTGCCGCTCATCCAGACGACGGCTTCCTGGAGGCTCGAGGTGATCCCGTAGATACGGGTGACCTGGAGGCTGCAATTCCAGCAGGCGGAGGCCACACCCATGTCGTTGTCGGCGTCTCCCGCCAGGAGACCAACGACGTGGGTGCCGTGGCCGAGGGTGTCCGCGGGAATCGGAAACGGCGCGCCGCCTAGCCGACACCGATCAGTTGGGGTCTTGCTCCGCCCCGGACGTTGGTCCGAAGTTGCATGCTTCTCACCTCCTTTCCGCGTCGCCTCGACGCGATCTCAACCAAGGGAGGCGAGAAAAGGAGCGGGATTCGATCACGCTCGAGGACGCGGAGCCGGAGCGCTAATCCCAGGTCTCGACGTTGTCGACGTAGAGGACGCCCGAGACGCTGTCGGGCACGGCGACGGCGCCGAGGCGGAAGGACTCGACGAGGCGGCCGTCGTTGTCGATCCCGAGAATGGCGCCCCGTTCCTCGCCGTCGACCCACAGCCGCGCCAGCCCGTCGTCGATCGACGGCCGGCCCGCGGCCCGCCACTGGATCTCGACGAAATGGGGTTCGATCTGGGCTCCCCCGCCGCCGAGGGGCGTCCAGTCGGTGGCCAGCACGGTGCCGGAGTCGTCCACGGCCTCCGCCCGCAGCTCCAGCTCGCCGTTGCTGCCGCGGATCTTGAGCCGCAGGTGCTCTCCGGCTTCCGGGTCGTCGCTGCTCGCGGCGCCGGCGAGGACGAAGGCCTTGCCGTCGCCGAGCGAGGCGGTGTGGGGATCGATGAGGAAGCGCAGGTTGAAGGCGCGCCGGGCCGCCGGCGTGGCGTCATACACGAAGCCGTCGGCCGGGCTCGAGGCGGCGATGGCGCCGAGGTCGATCTCGAGGCCCGACGAGCCGCTCAGGGCCGCCGCGGCGGTGACTTGCGGAAACCACGACCCGCCGGTGCTCCAGCCGTCGAGGTCGCCGCACTCGAAGGTGTCGATCATCCGCCCGGCAGGCGGCGTCCATTCGGGGTCGCGGTCGCCCACCCCCAGGTCGTCAAGGAGCAGGCGGGGCCCCGGAGCCGACGTCATGTCGACCAGGCCGACGTTCACCTCGAACATCCCGTCGATTCGCCACGGATCGCAACGTACCAACCCTGCGTTGTGATCGTCGACCCGGAGCACCATGCCTGCCCCGTCGCCGTGATCGCGCCACAGGTCGAGCTGCAGGGTCGCGTTGTGCAGGCCGACCACCACCGCGGGCGTTTCGCAGTCGTCCCCGGCGCTGGCGTACACTTTCGGGGGTCCGTCCTGAGCGACCAGGCGGATTTCGAGCGGCGGCTCCGGACCGTCAAGCTCGTTCGTGAAACGGGCCCTCAGGATCGCCACTTCTCCCTGGAATGGCGCATTCCCGGGCGCGGTCCCCGAGAGCCGCATCGTGAAACAGTCGTCTGTCGTGCCGTGGACGATGGGGTTGTCGGCACACGGCCCGGGCCAGCCGGGCTCGCCGTTGGGATCCTGAGTCGCGACCATGCCGAAATAGGCGGAGCTGTCGGCGCCGTCTCGCACGTGGAGCCATTGGCGCCCCGAGCCGGGTGGCTCCTCGTGGAAGCTCAGGTGGTCGTACGGGTCGTTCACGGTCCACTCGCAGCGGTTGAAGGGGCCTTCGAAGTCGTCGAAAAGGCTGCCCTCGGCGGCAAGGCTGGCGACGACTTGAACGATGGCGGTGTGAACCGTCGGATCTTTGGCCGTCGTGAACCGATAGGTGAAGCTGTCGCTGCGCAGGGACCAGAAGTCGTCGCCGGGGGTGTAGACGATCTTGTCACCGAACCCCTTCACGACGCTGCCGTGGAGCGCCCCGTCGGCACCCACGAGCTCGCTTCCGGGAGGAGCACCCGCCAACTCGAACAGGCCCGCGCCTGCGATGACCGTCGACGCGGTCTCAGGCTTGACGGGGACGCGGACCGGCTCGAGGCAGGTCTGGCCCCTCGCCGCGGACGCGGCGAGGATGAAGGATACGAGGATCGAGGATAATAGGGAGAAGAACGGGCGTGAGGTCGGGCTCATGGTGATCTCCTTGTGTGTCGCCGCCCGCGGCCGCCCCGTCGAGTGGTCCGGGATGGCCGGGCGGCGGTTCCCGCAATCCTAGGCGGAAACCGCCAGCGGAATCGCTCATCGCGGCTCATTCGATGGTGCTAGAGTCTATTATGGTGGATCCGACGAACGATTCTCCTCCCGGCCGGTCGCGGACGCCGGCGGGCTGGCGCCGGGTGCGGCGGATTCTGGATGCCGCCCTTCCCCTCGCCGCCGGCGAGCGGGAGGCCCTGCTCGCCGAGCGCTGCGGCGGCGACGCGGAGCTGCGCCGCGAGGTGGTCTCGCTCCTCGCCGCTTACGATGCCGCGGGCACCTTCATCGACGAGCCGGCCCTCGCCCGCGGTGAGGGCGTTTGCGGTGAGGACGCAAACGGTGAGGACGCGGCGGTCGCGGCCGGCACCCGGCTCGGCCCCTACCGGATCGAGCGCCAGCTCGGGCACGGCGGCATGGGAGCGGTCTACCTGGCGCGGCGGGCCGACCGGGAGTTCGAGCAGAGCGTCGCGGTGAAGGTCCTGAAGCGCGGCATGGACACCGACGAGATCGTGCGCCGTTTCCGCGGCGAGCGGCAGATCCTGGCCAGCCTCGAGCACCCGAACGTCGCCCGGCTGATCGACGGCGGCAGCACCGGCGACGGCCGCCCCTACCTGGTGATGGAGCACGTCGACGGCAAACCGATCGACCGCTACTGCGACGACGAGGGGCTGCCGCCCGCCGATCGCCTGCGGCTCTTCCTCCGGGTCTGCCGGGCGGTCCACTTCGCCCACCAGAACCTGGTGGTCCACCGCGACCTCAAGCCGTCGAACATCCTGATCGCCGACGGCGAGCCCAAGCTGCTCGACTTCGGCATCGCCAAGCTGCTCGACCGCGAGGCCTTTCCCCTGACCGTGACGCCCACGGAGCCGGGCCTGACGCCGATGACCCCGGGCTACGCCAGCCCCGAGCAGGCGCGCGGCGGGCACGTCACCACCGCCAGCGACGTCTACTCCCTCGGCGTGCTGCTCTACGAGCTCCTCACCGGACGGCGTCCGGTCCCGGGCTCGGGGACCCGCGGGTCCGGCGCGTCGCAGCCGGTCAAGCCTTCGCGCGTGCGCCGCCGGCTCGAGGGCGACCTGGACACCATCCTGCTCAAGGCCCTGCGCGAGGAGCCGGAGCGCCGCTACGCGACGGTCGAGAGCTTCGCCGGCGACCTCGAGCGGTACCTCGCGGGCCGCCCGGTCTCGGCGCGCCCGGACAGCTTGCGCTACCGCTGCGGCAAGCTCATCGGCCGCCACAAGCTGGCCTTCGCGGCGGCGCTCGCGGCCGTCGCCGCCCTCCTGGCTTTCACCGCGGCCCTGTGGGTGCAGCGCGGCCGCATCCTCCGGGAACAGCGCCGCGCCAACGAGGTGGCGGAGTTCCTGATCGACCTCTTCGAGACGCCGGATCCGTTCCGCGGCCACGGCGAGCGGGTCACGGTCCGCGAGGTCCTCGGCGTCGGCGCCGACAACCTCGAGCGGGAGCTGGCGGCGGAGCCCGAGATCCGCGCCGAGCTGCTGTGGGCGCTCGGCCGCTCGCACATGAACCTGGCGCTCTACCAGGAGGCCCGCCCGCTGCTCGAGCGCTCCCTCGTCCTGCGGCGCGAGCATTACGGCGCCGTCCATCCCGCCGTCGCCGAGAGCCTGCAACTGCTCGCCGACCTCGACGTACAGGGGGGTGACTACGAGGCGGCCGAGGGCCGGTATCGGGAGGCCCTGCAAATGCGCCGCGAGCTCTTCGGCGACGGCCGGCCGGAAGTCGTCGAGAGCCTCCACGGCCTGGCGGTCGCCCTCGACCTTCGCGACGAGCGGGAAGCGGCGGAGGACGCCTATCGCCAGGCCCTGGCGATGGCCCGACGGCTCGGCGGCGGGCACCGGGCGGACGCTCTGGCGCCGCTGCTCGATCACTTCGCGGAGTTCTTGCGCGAAGAGGACTCCTTCGACGAGGCACGGACCGTGGCCGAGGAGGCGCTGGCGATTCTCAGGGACGTCCGGGGTGAAGACCATCCGGCGGTGGCGCTCACCCTCAACAACCTGGCGCTGATCGAAAAGCACCGCGACCCGCGGCGCGCCGAGGCGCTGCTCGAGGAGGCGGAGCAGATCCAACGCCGGGCCTTCGCCCGCCCTCACGCCCACCTGGCGCTGACCCTGATCAACCTCGGCCGGCACCACCACGAGGCGCAGCGGCTGGAGGAAGCCCGCGCCCGCTTCGAAGAGGCGGCGGCGATCCAGGAAGAGGTTTACCGCGGACCCCATCCGCGGTGGGCGACCACCCTCGACCTGCTGGCCGGAGTGCAGGCCGATCTCGGCGATCTCGAGGCGGCGATCGAGCGGCGCCGCAAGGTCCTCGACATGCGGCGGGAGATGTTCGGCGACGACCACGTGGAAACCGCCCGGAGCTGCAACAGCCTGGCGCAGGTGCTGGCCGACGCCGGCCGCTGGGCCGAGGCCGAGGTCCTCTACCAGGAGTCTCTCGAGATCGTGCGCGCGCGGTTCGGCGTCCGCCACCGCCACGTCGCGGTCCTCCTCAACAACCTCGGCGAGGTCGCCGCCGCGCGCGGCGAGCCCGGGGAGGCGCAGCGGCTCTTCGCCGAGTCGGTGGCGATGCTGCGCGAGACGGTGGCGCCCGGCAGTCACCACCTGGCGGTGGCGCTGCTCAACCTGGGCGGCGTCCGGCGCCGGCAAGGCGAGCTCGAAGCGGCGGAGAAGAACCTGCTCGAGGCGCTGGCGATCGCCCGCGAGAGGTGGACGCCGGCGAGCCCGAGGACGGCGGAGATCGCCCTCGCCTACGGCGCGCTGCTCAACGACCGGGGCGAATTCCGCGCCGCGGAGACGACCGTCCGCGAGGCGCTCGAGACGCTGCGGGCGCAGCCGGCGTCGGCGGGCCGGGCGGCCCTCCTGATCGAAGCCGGCGAGCTCGAGCTCGGCCGCAGCCTGCTCGGTCAGGGGCGTCCCGAGGAGGCCGAGCAGCCGCTCCGCGGCGCCCGGGACGCAAGCTCATGAACGGCGGCACCAAGCACGACGTCACCGGCCTGCTCCGCGATTGGAACCGGGGCAACAAGGAAGCGCTCGACCGGCTGATGCCGCTGGTGATCAGCGAGCTCCGGCGTCTGGCCCGGCGCCATCTCGAAGGGGAGCGCGGTAGCCACACCCTGCAACCGACCGCCCTCGTCAACGAGCTCTACCTCAAGCTGATCGACCGCAAGGAGGCGAGCTGGCAGGATCGGGCCCACTTCTTCGGCTTCGCCTCCCGGACCATGCGCCGCATCCTGGTCGACCACGCCCGGTCGCAGCGCGCCGCCAAGCGGGGCGGCGGGGCAAGCGCCTTCTCCCTCGACGACACTCTCGGCGTCTCCGGCCGCCGCGACGTCGACCTCATCGCGCTCGACGACGCGCTCAGCGCCCTGGCCCGCCTCGACCCGCGCCAGAGCCGCCTCGTCGAGCTGCGGTTCTTCGGCGGCCTCTCCACCACCGAGGCCGCCGATGTGCTGGGGGTGGGGGTCGCCACCGTGGGCCGCGACTGGGCGAGCGCCAAGGCCTGGCTCTTTCGCGAGCTGAGCCGCGGGTAGCGCCGGAATGATCGAAGCGGCGACCGCTTTGCGCCAATATCAGCGGCGGGAAGGGGGTGGCGCACGGCCCGTGCTCGGCGACCACCGCCGAGAGGAGCCGACTCTCGATCGACACGACACACCCGAAAGGAGATCCCCATGTCGAGAATCGCAATCCTGGCCCTGACTCTTTCGCTCCTGGCGGCCGCCGCCGGGGCGACCGGCATCGTCGACGACAAGTTCGTGATCGCCGACGAGATCTTCGACCTCGAACGACTCGGCAGCGGCAGCGCCACGTACCGGACCTACAACTTCGCCGGCGCGATCGCTCCGACCCAGGCGGGACTGGTCTTCGCCGGGACCGACGGCAAGGGGCTGTCGACCTACTGGGCCGACTTCGGTATAGCGAGCTGCCAGACCAACGACTACCTGACCGCCGCCGACGCCGCCGCGACGATCACCTGGCGGTTCAACAAGGTGATCCTGGACCTGACCCAGGTGGTGTTTTCCTTCACCAAAGTCTGCACTCCGTTCGGGAACTGCAGCATGGCATGGATCCGGAACTGGGACTGGCAGCAGCGGCTGGAGCTGTTCGCGACCCGGTCCAACGGCTATTACAACCCGAGCACCATCCTCTTCATCTCGGTCCATGCCGAGCTCGGCGGCACCGGCCTGTCCAACACGACCGTCAATGAGGTCGTCGCCAAGGTCAAGGAGGAGTTTCCCGGAGTCAAGGTCGGGGCGGGCTTCCCGACCACGAACTTCGCGAATCCGGGCGCGATGCCGCCGGTGTATCCCGCGTCTTTCCCGAGCGATCTAGACGTCATCGTCACCTGGGACTACAAGATCGCCGATCCCCGGCAACCGCCCTACAGCGACCCGACGTGGCCGGCGAACCCCTTCTACAAGTACGGCAAGATCGTGGCGCGCCTCGCCGACCGCAACGGCGACGGCGTCGCGGACCAGCACATCTTCTTCCTGGTCTCGGGCTTCAATCAAACCAGCCCGCCGTCGACCGGGGCCGCCAGCCTCGTCCACGAGTCGACCGGCGTCCGGTTCGACACCCTGTTGCGGCAGTGGTGCGACTTTTCGCTGAAGCGGCTCCAATTCCGCAACGCCGGGCTGATCGTGTGGAAGTACAACAACAGCTACACCTGCCAGAACGGCAACTGCAACTCCAACAACTGCTCGGGACTCAACCTCTTCCAGACCGGAGCGAAGACCACCTTCCAGTACGAGGCCTCGACGGGCAGCGACGACCTGCTGCGCGCCTATCAAGCGGTCTCCAACGCCGTCACCTCAGGCGGCTCCTGCTTCGCGCCCTAGCTAGCCCGGCGACGAGTCGCCGGGGGCGGCGCCGGCGCGCGTGGATCGGGTGCAGCTTGCGAGCTGCACCCGCAGCGCGCAGGTGCCGCCCGGTGCAGTTCGCGTTCAGAGCCCTTACCGACGAAGAGAAGGCCTACGGCCGGAAGTTGGCGAAGGAGCTGAATGCGCCCGCTCCGTGACGTCGTCGAGACTCCCCGTTTCACCCGAGAGAAGCAAGTCATCGAGCCGGACGTCCGGCGCATGGACAAGACGCTGGGCGACTGGGCTTGACGTCCACGTAGTCCGGTTGTGGTGCAGGCGTCCCGCCTGCATCCGGAGCAGGCGGGACGCCTGCACCACAAGGGGACGCGGACGTCCGCCCACCATCACGACATCGACGAGCCTGCAGCTTCTCGAGCTGCGCGGAGAAGATACGGACGATCTGGGGTGGTGGCGTGGGAGATGAAGAGATCGTAATCGTCCGGGGGCGTCATGGGAATCCTCCCGAAGAGAACGGACGTGGGCGATCATACAGCACCCCGGTGCGTCACCTGCTGGTGTAGACTCGATGCGTTGGAATCGCTGCGGGAGATTCGAAAGCCATCATGACTCTGACGCTCGAGCTACCCCAGGATCTGGAACGTCGGCTCACCACCGAGGCGTCCCGTCTCGGGCTTCCCCTCGAAAAGTACGCCCTACGGCTGCTCGGGGAGTCCCCGCAAGCCGAGCCCCGCCCGACCACAGGGGCTGAGCTCGTGGCGTATTGGCGCCGTGAAGGGGTCATCGGGTCACGGCCGGACATCGCAGACAGTCAAGCCCATGCCCGCACGATTCGCCATCGGGCCGAGAGACGGCTGGGACGCTACAACTTGGGGTTGCTCGACGCCTTGATCGCCGCTTGCGCGCTTGGTCATTCCGCCACGTTGCTGACCTTCAACGCGAAGCATTACCGGGTCATCAGCGGTCTCCGGTTGGAACAGCCCTACAAGGGATGACGACAGCAGCAGCACGTCCGGCCCTCCGTGGTCGACCGTCAAGCATCACGACGTCGACGAGCCCCGCAGCTTCTCGAGGTTCGCGGAGAAGATACGGACGATCCGTGGATCTTTGATCTCCTGGCCAATCCGCAAAGCCTGCTCGAGGAGCCCGATCGCCTTCTCCACCTCGTCCAAGCGGTGTCACCTGGCCAGCCGGTCAAGGACCGGGGGTGGAGGCGTCGTGTCACCTGCACGGCGCTGGAAGATCGGACCTGGAGGCGTCGTGTCACTCGCACGATGCTGGAAGATCGGAGCCGGAGGCGTCGTGTCACCTGCACGGCGCTGATGCCAGGGCACTGCTGGCACTCGACGCGCGAATGGGGCAGAATCCCGGCGATGAGGATCGCCGCCCTCCAGAGCGACGTCGTCTGGGAAGACCCGGACGCCAACTTCGCGCGCCTCGAGCCGTGGATCGCCGCCGCGGCCGCGGCGGGAGCGCGCCTGCTGGCGCTGCCCGAGATGTACGCCTGCGGCTTCTCGATGGCCACCGAGCGCATCAGGGAGCCGCCGGACGGCCCGTCGACCCGCTTCCTCGTCGACCAGGCGGCCCGGCACGGCCTGTGGCTCGCCGGCTCCCTGCCCGAGCGCGCCGAGGGCGCGGCGCGGCCCCACAACACGCTGGTGCTGGCGGGCCCCGGCGGCGAGCTGCACCGCTACCACAAAATCCACCCCTTCTCCTACGCCGGCGAAGACGAGCACTACGCGGCGGGCACGGACTTCCTGACCGTCGAGGTCGAGGGCCTGCGTCTGACCGCCTTCATCTGCTACGACCTGCGCTTCGCCGACGAGTTCTGGGCCACTGCCGAGGCGACCGACGTCTACCTGGTGGTCGCCAACTGGCCGGAGACGCGACGCCACCACTGGCAGACGCTGCTGCTGGCGCGGGCGATCGAGAACCAGGCCTACGTGGTGGGCGTCAACCGGGTGGGCAGCGGCGGCAGCCTGCGCTACGCCGGCGACAGCCGGGTGATCGACCCGCGGGGCGAGATCCTGGCCGCGGCGGCGGAGCAGGAGACCCTGCTCCTCGCCGAGCTCGACGCCGCCGTAGTCGCCGAGACCCGGCGCGCGCTGCCCTTCCTGCGCGATCGCCGCTGAGCCAGCCGTCCTTCGGGCTCAGTCGACGCTGTTCTCGACGCGGAAGGTCACCTCGCCGATCAGGGCCCGGTCGCCCTCGGCGTCCCTGACGATCACCTGCAGCTCGTGGAAGCCGTCGGAGAGCTGGGTGGTGTCGAAGTTGGGGACCAGGCGGAAGACCGGGGCGCGGACGTCGGGGAAGCCGAGGTACTGGCTGAAGACGCCGGGCCGGGTGTCGAAGATGCCGTCCTCGACGCCGTAGCGCGCCTGGCCGACGAATTCGCCGTCGATGAAGATGCGCACCCGGTCGATGCCCTCGGCGTCGAGCGCCCAGCCCTGGATCAGCAGGTCGCCGGCGTAGGCGAAGGCCGGCCGCGGCGACTCGATCTGGCCGAAGGAGCCCTCGTTGGGCACGCCCTCGATGCAGCGGAAGACCACCGGGATCTCGTCGACGTCGGCGACCTGGTTCGAGGTGTCGCCGGCGCGGATCGTCAGCAGGTGCTGGCCCTCGACGTAGTTGAGGCTGCTGATCATGAAGCCGATGTCCATCACGAAGCGGAAACCGGCGTTGGGAGCGTCCTTGGCGAAGGGGTAGAGGGCCTCGACGTCGGGGCGGAAGAGGCCGTAGCAGTTGGTGAAGCCGCCGGCGTCGAAGATGAAGCGGCAGCCGGTGCGGGTGTTGAAGATGGGCTGGTTGTCGACCATCAGCTCCACGTAGCCCACGCCGGCGTCGTTGGTCTCGACGCCGAGGTCGAGCACCCAGCCGGTGACCGGCGTCAGCCGGCGGATCGGGTCGAACGGATCGCAGGTGCCGAAGACCTGGGCGTTGCGGGCCGGCTTGTCGATGGCGCCGAAGGGCACCAGGATCGTGGTGTTGTTGTTGAAGTTGATGACCTTGCCCGGCAGCACGAGGCGGCCGCCGGCGTGGGTGAGGATCTTGGCGGTGACGGTGTGGGGTCCGTTGAGGTAGCGGGTCGAGTCGAGCCGGAAGCCGAAGCCGGCGGCCGCCGAGTCGGGGAAGCCGGGATGGACGCGCTCGACGTCGGGGCGCCGGTGACCGAACCGCGCCGCGCCCACGTCCTCGCCGTCGACCCGGATGATCACCTGGCGCACCCCCGAGTCGGCGAGGGCCCAGCCCGACAGCGTCATCGCGCCGGTGGCGTTGTTGTGGCCGCTGACCTCGCCTTCGAAGTTGCCGCGAATCGTCTCCTGTGCCGCCGCGGGCACCGCCGTCAGGAAGGCCGGCACCGTCAGGAAGGCCAGCACCGTCATGAGGCCCAATCCGCTGAATCGTCTCATCGCCGTTCTCCTCGTCACCGTTCTCCGGTGGTCACTGCGGCCGCTTTTCATCGCCTCCGGACGCCGCGCACGGGCGCGCCGCGGCCTGTCGAACGTATGCACCGCATTCTATCCGTCCCCGGCCTCCGGCGTCAATGCTATCTGTCGATGGATAAAGGCTTTCCGCTGAGACCTCGGCGGCGGCCCTGCCGCGACCTCGAATTTGGGTGTCAGAATTCGCGTGGCTCGTACGTCTACACCCCTCTTGAAACCCAATGCGCGGGCACCGGACCGGGCTCCGGGACGGCGCCCGAGGACCCTGCAACGTCTTCAAGAGGAGAAAGCGAAATGGACAAGCACACGATCGTCGTCACCGGTTGGATCCTGTGGACGGCCCTGGCCGCGCCGCTCGCGGCTGGTGCTCCCCGTGAGGGCGCGCCCCGCGAAGCGGACGAGGCCCTGGCCGTCGAGCGCCTGGCGCGGCGCGTGGCCGAGCTCGAGGCCGAGAACGCCGACCTGAAGAGCCGCATGGAGCGCTACCGCGCCAGCTTCGCCCGGGCGGTGGCGCAGCTCCAGCAGCTTCGCGGGCGTCCGGCGCCGCCGGCGGCGAGCGGGCCGGGGCGCCGCTCGGCCGTCGAGGTGGGCGACCGGCTGCTCAGCCGTCCGCGCACGCGCCTGGAGGGGCGGCGGGTGACGGTGGCGGGGGAGATCTTCAATCCCCACCGCGAGGCGCTGTTCGGCACGCTGGTGATCGAGCTCTTCCGCGACGGCATGCCGGTGGACGAGGCGCGCCTGCCCTTCGAGGTGCCGCCGCAGACGCGCTCGCCCTACGCCCAGACCTTCGAGCTCGGCGGCTGGGCCGCCGGCGCCTATTCGGCGCGGGCGGGCCTCGCGTACTGAGGCCGGGCACCGTGCCCGTATAATGCGCCCATGAGCGCGCGTCCCATCCACGTCGTGGGCGGCGGGCTGGCAGGGAGCGAGTGCGCCTACCAGCTCGCCCGCCGCGGCATCGGCGTGGTGCTCCACGAGATGCGCCCCGAGCGGCCGACGCCGGCCCACAAGACCGGGCGCTTCGGCGAGCTCGTGTGCAGCAACTCCTTCCGCAGCGACGACCCCTGGCACGCCGCGGGCTTGCTCAAGCGCGAAATGGAGGCCTGCGGCTCGCTGGTGATCGCCGCGGCGCGTGCCGCCGCGGTGCCGGCGGGCGGCGCCCTGGCGGTGGACCGCGAGCGCTACGCCGAGCGGGTGACGGCGACGCTCGAGGCGCACCCGCTGGTGGAGGTGCGGCGCGAGGAGGTCACCGAGCTGCCGGCGGGCGAGGTGGTGGTGGCCACCGGGCCGCTCACCTCGGAGGCCATGTCGGGCATCCTGAGCGAGCTCCTGGGCGGCGAGTACCTGTACTTCTACGACGCCATCGCACCGATCGTCGAGGCCGAAAGCCTCGACCTGTCGCTGCTCTTCGCCGCCTCGCGCTACGGCAAGGGCGGCGGCGCCGACTACTTGAACGCGCCCTTCACGCGCGGCGAGTACCTGGCCTTCCACCGGGCGCTCGCCGCGGCCGAGGTGGTCAAGGCGCACGACTTCGAGAAGGACCTCGTCGAGCAGGACCTTTTCTTCGAAGGCTGCCTGCCGATCGAGGAGCTGGCGCGCCGCGGCGTCGACACGCCGCGCTTCGGCCCGATGAAGCCGGTGGGGCTGACCGCACCCGACGGCCGGCGGCCCTACGCGGTGGTACAGCTCCGCCAGGAGGACCTGGCCAAGAGCCACTACAACCTGGTGGGCTTCCAGTCGCGGCTCACCTGGGGCGACCAGAAGCGGGTGTTCCGCATGATCCCGGGCCTCGAGCACGCGAGCTTCGTGCGCCTCGGCCAGATCCACCGCAACACCTTCGTCAACGCCCCCACCCACCTCGACGAGCTCTACCGCGTGCGCGCCTTGCCGCGGCTGCGCCTGGCGGGCCAGATCACCGGCGTCGAGGGCTACCTCGAGTCGGCCGCCACCGGCCTGGCGATCGCCTTGTACCTGGCGCTCGAGCGGCGCGGCGCCGCCTTCGAGCCGCTGCCGGCGACGACGGCCCTGGGCGCCCTGGCGCGTCACCTGACCGAGTCGGACCCGCGGCACTTCCAGCCCGCGAACGTCAACTACGGTCTCCTCACGCCGCTCGCCGGCGTCCGGGGAGGACGGCAGGACCGCCGCCAGGCCTACGCGGACCGGGCGCGGGAGGCGCTGGCGGCCTGGCTGACGCGCCACGGCTTCGAGGTCGAGACGCCGCGGCCGGCGGCGGCGGGCGCGGGCTAGATCTGGCCGCCCGGGGCGGATCGGACAGCCGGGGGCCTCGGCGGCTCCGGCGGCTCGACCGCGGGCGCCGAGCGCTCCGCGTCGCGGTGGATCAGGTGGTTGACCGGGGCGAAGGCGTCGCGCAGCAGCATGGCCTCGGAGAGGTCCACGGCTCCCTCGCTCAGGAAGCCGGCGATCTCCACCAAGGAAGGATCGAACGTCCAACGCTCCGCGAGCTGTCGGGCGCGGTCGCCGAGCTGGTCGTCGGTCCAGCGCTCCGCGCCGTTGGTCGCCACCAGGAAGTAGTTACCGCCCGGCACGTTGAAGAGGTAGGTGTGGGGGAAGACCGCGCGCACGCTGCGCAGGAAAGCGCCGCCGAACGGCGTCTCCGGCGCGGCGACGAGGTTGACGCCGAAGGCTCCGTCGGGCCGCAGGTGCGCTTCGACCTCGCGGAAGAACTCGACGGTCGACAGGTGGAAGGGGATGGAGTGGCCGATGTAGGTATCGGTGTAGATGACGTCCCAGCGGCGCGAGCTCCTGCGCAGGAACCGGCGCGCGTCGTCGACGTGTACGGTGGAGAAGGGGTCGTCGCGGAAGTACATCAGCCGGCGGGCGAGCTCCGGCACTGCCGGATCGATGTCCACGTAGTCGACGCGCAGCTCGGGCAGCCGGGAGCGCATGTAGGAGCCGAAGCTGCCGCCTCCCATGCCCAGCACCAGGACGTCTTCTATTTCGGGCACGAAGAGCACCACTCCCGCCGCGGCCCGGGGGTAGAGCAGCCACGGCTCGCCGGTGGCGACGTCGACCGCGGCGTGGAGGGTGCCGTCGCTGGTCATCCAGCGCACGCCGTCGCGCTGGGTGATGAGCAGGGTCTGGTACGGCGTGAGGCGTTCGGCGAGGACGTCGCGCGGCCCGCCGGGCAGCAGAGGGCCCGTCAGCGCGAGCACCGCGAGGCTCGCCGCCAGCGCCGCGGCGAGGCGGTGCTCGCGCCAGGCCGTCCCCACGGCGCTGGCGCCGGCGGCCAACGTCAGCAGCAGCAACAGCCGCAGGATGGCATCGAGCGCGAGGTAAGGGATGAGCGCGAAGGTGGCGCCCAGGGTGCCGAGAAGGCTTCCTCCCGTCGAAATCGCGTAGAGGTGGCCGGCGGTGCCGCCGAGCAGCTTCAGGTCGCGCGCGGCCAGCCTCACCACGTAAGGCGCCACGGTGGCCAGCAGCAGGGTCGGCGGCCCGAAGAGGACCGAGGTGGCCACGAGTGTGCCCCAGGGGGCGCCTGCGGTCCACTCGCCGAGCACGTCGACCACCGGGCGGGCGGCGAGCAGCACCAGCGCCTGGGCGCCGGCCGCGGCGATCAGCAACAGGCCGAGGTCGGCCAGGCGCGGGCGCGCGTCGGCCAGCCGTCCTCCCCACACGTAGCCGATCGACATGGCGGCGAGGAAGACGCCGATGATCGAGCCCCAGACGTAGACGCTGTTGCCGAACTGGGGAGCCAGCACCCGGCTCGAGACGATCTCGAGGGCCATCAGCACCGCACCGGGAATCACCACGACGGCGTAGAACTGGATACGCGGCAGCATGGAGGGTCAATCGAGCTCGGGCGCCGGCGGGGCGCGTCCGGCCACAGACGACCTACCCTATCAGACGCCGGCGCGCCGCCGGCCCTAGAAGCCGTACTTGCGGCGCCGCGTCTCGAAGGCGTTGCGGCCCCCTTCGAGCACCTCCTCCACCAGCTCGCGGATCGGCCGCGCGTCGATCGATCCCATGTGCTCGGGGGCGATCCGCGCCCGCCCGCGCCCCGCCTCCCCCGACGCCGCCAGGCCGAGGATGAGCTCGGCGTCGCCGATCACCGGGATGTTGGCGTTGTGGGTCGCGAAGACGAGCTGGCGGCGGCGCTTCTCGGCGCGGATCTTGGGCACCACGGCCTCGGCGATGAAGCGGTTGTCGAGGTCGTCCTCGGGCTGGTCGACCACCAGCGGCGCGTCGGATTCGAGGAGCAGGAGCAGCAGCACGGCGGTCGCTTTCTGGCCCGTCGACAACTGGTCGAGGGGCTGCCAGACGGCGGGCAGCTCCGCCTCGCTCCAACCGCCGACGTTGAGCTCGATTCCGGTCGTCGGCTCGAGGTCGAGCTCCTCGATCTCCATCAACGTCGCCAGGGACGCCTGGCACAGGCGCTCGGCCTGGGCGGGCGGGATCTCGAAGCGCTCGATCAGGGCCTCGCGGCCGCTCCGGCAGGCGGCCACCAGCTCCTCCAGCGACAGGATCTCGCGGCGGCGCAGCGCCTCGATCGCCTCCGAAAGGCGGCCGCCCACCCGCTCGCGCAGCAGCTCGAAGAGGGGCTCGCGGTGGCCGGCGTGCTCCAGGCGCACGCGCACGCGGCCAGCGAGCTCGCCGTTGACCCGCTCGGCCGCCCGCCCGAGCTCGCGGAAGCTCGCCGCCTTGGCGTCTTCCCACTCGGCCAGCAGGCGCTGGCGCTCACCCTGCCGGGCCGCGAGAACCTGGCGCAACGCCGCCTCGCGCTCCTTGAGCGGGCGGAGCTGCTCGATCTGCTGGCGCAGGCGGATGAACTCCTCGCCGTCGACCTGCGCGGCCTGCAGCTCGCGCAGGGTGGCCTCGTAGGCCTCCTGCACGGCCGACCGGCGCCCCTCCCAGCGGCCGCGCACTCGCTGGAGGCCGTGCTCGGCCTCGGCGAGCGCCGCCGCGAGCTCGCCGGCGAGCGCCGAGGCGCGTCCGTCGAGAGCCGCCAGCACCGGATCGGCCGCCGCCAGGATCTCGTGGCCGGGGAGCGGCTCGCCGGCGCCGGCAACGAGGAAGGCGCGGTCGACCGGCAGCTCGCGCCGCAGGGCTTCGAGGGCACGGCGCAAGGGCGCCAGGCGCGCGTCGGCCGTCCTCAGGATCTGCTCCTCGCGCACCAGCAGGCTGCGGTCGCGGAGCTTCTCTTCGAGGCCTGCCTCCTGGAAGCGTCGCAGCGTCTCCTCGAGGGCCGGGAGGGCCGCCAGGCGGTCCCCGATCCCGGCCAGCTCGCGCTCGCCGTCAAGGATCTCGCGGCGCGTGCGCTCGAGCTCGCGGCCCAACTCGCCGCGGCGTTCGGCGGCGGCCGCGTCGCGGGCGGTGAAGCGCTCGAACAAGCGCGTGAGCTTCTGCGGGCTGCGCACCAGCTCGGCGATCTCGTGCTGGCCGTAGATCTCGATCCGCGGCACCACGTCCGCCGGCGTCAGGTCGAGGATCTCGCCCTCGCGCGAGCGCACGAGTGGGGGGTTCGGCAGGGTCCGCTCGACCACGTACTCGCGCTCGGCGGGATGGCGCGAGCGCACCAGCAGCGAGATCTTCGTGCCGCTCCTCAGCACGCTCTTCACGATGCCGTCGTGGGTGCGGCGGGCCTCGTCGCCGAGCGGCTCGCGCTCGAGCACGTAGCGCAGGCTTTCGAGGATCGTCGACTTGCCGGTGCCGCGGCCGCCGACGAGCACGTTGAGGTGGGCGTTCAGGTGGATCGCCAGCTCGCCCAGGAAGCCGCCGCTTTGCCAGGCCATGGCCACCAGCTCCACCCGGCGCTCGGGCTCGGGGTCGCCCTGTCGGCGGATGCGCGAGCCGGGGTCGAGGAAGGCCTGGCGCAGCGCCTCGTCGGAGGGCTCGGACATCTTGACCCAGCACCAGGCGTCGGGCGCGTCGAGGTCGGCCGGCGCGGCCACCGTGGCCCCTACCGTGGCCTCGACGCCGTCGCCGGCCGCCGGCCGCCGCAGCACCGCGAGGCCCGCTTCCCGCGCCTGGCCCTCGAACGTCGCCACCGCCTCGGCGTCGCCACCGTCGACGGCGACCACCTCGACGCCGTGGCGGCGGCAAGCCTCGACCAGGGCCGTCGCAGGGCCGGCCGGGCGCAGCCGCAGCACGCAGCGCCGGAAGCGGGCGCCCGACGGCAAGCTCATGGCCCTCGCGATGGGATGGTCAGGGTTCATGCGGCTGGCAAATCTACCATGAAGATCCGGGAATCGGTCGGTTCCCGGCCGGGAGATCTCTCTACCGCTCAGAGATCCCTCTTGCTGGAGAGCAACCCCCAGCTCGGATCACCCTCCGCGAGCGGCGATCCGTGGCGGTCGGAGACGCCGGCCCCGAGGTCCGTGACAGCTCGAGGGTCGACACCGCGGGTTGGCGCCTTATAATCCTGCGCATGAAGGGCAGGATCGGGCCGTACAAGATCAGCGAACGGCTCGGCACGGGCGGTATGGGCGAGGTCTTCAAGGCCTACGACGACCGTCTCGAGCGCTGGGTCGCCATCAAGCGGATCCGGCCGGGCAAGGAGGACACCGACGAGAACCGCCAGCGTTTCCTGCGCGAGGCGCGGGCCACGGCCGCGCTCAACCACTCCTCGATCGTCCACGTCTACGACATCTTCCGCGACGAGGACAGCGATTGCATCGTCATGGAGTACGTCGACGGCAGGACGCTCCAGAGCATGACCACGGACGGCCCTCTCGATCCCCTGCGGACGGCGCGCCTGGCCCAGGAGATCGCCGAGGGGCTGGCGGCGGCCCACGAGAAGAACATCCTGCACCGCGACCTCAAGACCGAGAACATCATCGTCACGCCCGAGGGGCACGCCAAGATCCTCGACTTCGGCCTCGCGCGGCCGCTGATCAGCAACGAGCTCGACAGCTCGCTGACCGGCAAGGGGCAACTGGTCGGCACCAGCCGCTCGATGTCGCCCGAGTACGTGGGCGGCGACAAGGTCGACGAGCGCTCCGATCTCTTCGCCTTCGGCGTGCTGCTCTACGAAGCGCTCACCGGACACTCGCCGTTCAAGGCCCAGAACACGCTGGCCACGCTCAAGCAGATTATCGTCCACCAGCAGCCGCCGGCCCGCGAGATCAACCCGGCCGTCCCCCAGGAGCTCTCGGACCTGATCGACCGGCTGCTCGAGAAAGCGCCCGAGGAGCGGCCGCAATCGGCCAAGGAGGTCGCCGCGGACCTGGCGTGGATCGGCGGCCACCTCTCCTCCGGCTCGATCGCGGCGTCCGCGGGTTCTTCGAGCCAGGGGCTCAGCGCGCCCGACGGGGAATGGAGGCTGTCGACGACGATGAGCCACCCGCGCTTGCGGCGCTACTGGGTGGGCCTGGCGGCGATCGTCGTGCTGGCGCTCGTCGGCGCCTACTTCCTGGGCAGCCGGGACCGTCTCGGCCCGGCTTCGCCAGTGGAAAGGGTCAGGGTCGTCCTCGGCGACTTTCAGAACCGGACCAACGACCCTCTGCTCGACGACTCGCTTGACGTCGCGTTCCGCACCGGTCTCGAGCAGTCGCGATTCATCGAGGTCCTGCCGGAAGGCCAGATGCAGGCGACGCTCGAACGCATGAAACGCGAGCCCGCGTCGCCAATCGACGTGCAGCTCGGTGCCGAGATCTCGCAGCGGGAAGGAGCGCAATGGCTCGTCATGGGCAGCATCGTGAAAGTTGGACCCAACTACTCCTTGAGCGCCGAGATCATCGATCCTCAGAATCAGCGTCGGATCTTCACGGCCGGCGACGCCGCGGCCACGCAAGGAGACATCCTCCGTGTATTGCAGCGGATCGTGCGTGAGCTGCGCACCGAGCTCGGTGAGTCGGCGGCGGCGATCGAGAAGGACAGCGTGCCTCTGGCAAAAGTCACCACCCACGACCTCGAAGCGCTCAAGATGTATTCGCTAGGCTGGAACGCCGCTGCCCAGGGCAATTCTCAAGAAGGCATCTTGTTCCTGACGCGAGCGTTGGAGAGGGATCCTCAGTTTGCCATGGCGCACGCCAAGCTGGGAACAGTCTACCGCGCGCTTCAGCAAAACGAGAAGGCAATCCGACATTTCGATGAGGCCCTGAAGTACGCGGATCGTCTTACCGGATCGGAAGAGCTCTATCTGGAAGGCTGGATGGCCAATCTTCGCGGCACCCCGGAAGACATGGTTCGTGCCTGGAGGCTCATGACCACGCTCTATCCGGACAACCTGATAGGCTATCAAAACCTCGGTCTTGTATATTGGCTTTACTTGAACGAATTCACCGAGGCGGAGCGCGTGCTGAGGATGGCGTCCGCTCTCACTGAGCCTCAGCGTCAACTCAATATATCTATACCCCTCGGCCAGTGCGAGGTCGCGCTGGGGCACTACGACGAGGCTTTCTCCATATTCAAAACACACGACATCGCTGACGGCATGGCGGACGTCTACCTGCTTCAAGGCAACTTCACTGCCGCCTGGGAAAAAATCAACGATATAGAAGACCCCCTCCCCACCTTGATGGCAAAGGCTGATTATCATATTCTTCAAGGGCAGCTAAGCGATGCCATACCTCTGGCGCGTTCGGCCATAGATCTTGCCGAGCAGCAGGGAAGGATGATCTCGATGCTGAGCGCGCGAATGGTCTTGATCACAGCCCTCCAACAAAGTTCTTCCAACGATGAGCTAGCGGTAGCGATCGAAGAGACCATTCAGCTGTCCGAACCGCTTCTCTCCAACGAATTTTCGGAGCCCGGCGGCACTCCGCTCCCCTTTCTAGCGACACTTGGAAAGATCAGCGCTCGTAGCTCTTTCCTGGAACAGTCGAAGAGAATCCACCAACTCATTCAAGGCAAAGCGGAATCAAGTCGGATCGGTTTGTGGATCAGCTATTTGAGAATGCTCGAAGGCGAGATCCTCGCGGCACAGGGCCGGAACGCGGCCGCGATTGCCAAATTTCGTGAGGCCATAGGGGCGGTGGATACCTTTCAGGCCCGAGAGAGCTTGGCTTTCGCGTATGAGCTCAACGGTGAGATTGCGAAAGCTATCGAAGAGAATCTGTGGGTCGAACGCCGGCAGGGACGAGCCTTTTCCGAGTGTTACAACGTCTGTGCAATAAGGCCGAGGAGCATTGCGGATTGGAACGTCACTCTGCTGAGATTGGGCCGTCTCTATGAGGCTTTGGGGCGCCCTGGGCAAGCTGAGACGTACTATCAGAGACTGATGGAGCGATGGGTTGACGGCGACCATTCGGCCATGAGACAGGATGCCGCCCGGCGCCTCGAGGCTTTGGGGACCTAACACTTCAGATCGGTCTTCGTGGAACGAAGGACCGAAAAGTCAGTCCATAGTCAGGCTCGCCCTCTGCAACCCTGACGCCACATCCACAAAGTGCAAGGGCGCCCTCCTCGTATCCATCCACACCGAGAACCTCGTCAATCAGTGGAGCATTGATCGCTGCAGACATAACAACCCCGAGGTTCAAGTCCGTAGCTATCAAATAGAGGGTCTGGCTGAGATGGGCAACGTCCATCAACACAACCCCGTAGGATTTACTCGTGCGTTGATACTTCCAGAAGTTTCTAAAAAATCTGGCCGTCATGATGAAAATCACGTGGGCCGACCGCAGGTGCTCCTGGCCGCCCCCGAGCTCGACTGCCAGCTCCTGAGCTTCTTCAAGACCATGCCCTCGTATCCGCTCCAGCGCATGATCGCCCATGTTGTAATGGTAAACCCCGGGCGCAACGCCCTCTACGCGCAGGATCAACGGGTAGACTTCCACGGGATGGCGCGAGCCCCCAGAGGGGCTCGTACGGTGAAGCAAGACAACTTCGGGCGAGATGTGGACGTACCCATGACAGCCATACGTGTAGTAGAGTAACGTCGAGAGGTCGTCGGCGCTCATCATTCTCGTGGCGTCGAACGCTCGCATCGTCCTCCGGCGCTTCAAAAGCTCATAAAGCTCTCCTGTTTTTTCGATCAGTGGAAGGTCGATTCGCGGAGCGCCGGGTAGTGCGTGAAACGGATCCGGAGGAGCACCGTGCTTGGCCACGAAGCGCTGTGCCCTGGCTTCGGCTTCCGCTTCAGCCAATCCGTAAGAGAACGGCCACTGGTATTCGCTGCTGCGCGTCAAGAAGTGGTAGAGTGCGGCGTATGGGTGCCACTTCTTCGAGTCGAGCACCGTGGCGCGGCGGTTCAACTCTGATAGGTCGGCGTCGTGCTCATCGCTCACCAGGAGTCCACGGCGAGCCATCTCCTTGAGTTGGTCTTCATTGGCACCGAGACGGAGGAGATCCCCCTCTGTGCTCCAGCGGTCATTTGGGATCTTCAGGAGGAGCTCCAGATCCCTGGGTGGGATCGCATGCTTGGCGGCGGTGAGCGGAGAGATCGCGAAGAGCTTTGTAACTTCGCTGATCTCGTAGCGTCCCTGGAGCAGAGACCTGACATCGTAAAGCTCGTCGGCCTCTATCGTAAAAAAGGTGAAGGAGGCTCTCTTGTAACGTGGCATCGAGCGATCGGTCCTACAAGCGGGTCACACACGAATGGGCTATGCACGCGGTAGAGGTCGAAACGAGAGCCGCAAGCGGGGCGGGCCAATACCCAACGCCGCTGGCACGACGGACCGCGTGTCGGCGCAGAGAGAGCCACTGCCGGCTCACTACCGGGCTCGGATAGCAGCGGCGAGAGACGACGCGCCGCAAGAAGAAACTCAGAAGAGGCCGGCCCAAATGATGTCCGAGAGCTTCGGCGGCATAGGAAGCTCGACCGTCTGGGGCACCTCATCGCCTTCAAGGCGGACCCCGAACTTCTTCAGGACCTCCACAGGCTTGGCCTTCAGCTCTTGGCGGAATCGCTCGTCGCCGAGTAGCCTGAGCAGCTCGGGATGTTCCCGGAGGGAAATCGCAGGCTCTCGGCCTTCTTGTAGCGGCATAGCCGACGTCTGAGGCTCCGACACGAATACTGGGACCCCTGAATGTCTCCGGATCATAGTCTCTGACCACGCGGGCTCCCGGAGGAAGATCAGCGAGCCGCTGTAGTCCGTTGATTGCTGCGATTGCCCTAAAAGCATGGCGACCTCCAGTGACTTCTTGGCCTGAGTTGGCGGATCAGCACCACTTGCCCTCTCAAGTTCACCACTATAGCTCAAGTCATCCGCCGCCGTCAAGTGGAGACTTGGGGAGACTGGGAGTCTGCGTGACGCTCGGCCCGTGAGCCCCGGTCTCATCGGAGGGCCTGGGAGGCGATTTCGATGGCAGCCCAGGCCGAGCAGATCTCCCGCATCCGCTGTGGCTCCTCGACCCGAAGAGCCTCTTCCGTGAAACGGTCGATCTCCCGGCCGTCCACGTGCGATCGGCGCAAGCCCTGCCGCACCGCGCTCACCAGCGCGAAGGGATTGCGGCTGTGCAGCCGTATTCGGACGTCGGGATAGCGCGGCCTCATCGGTAGCTGTGCTCGGTGGTCCCTCTGCCCTATTAGACGCGCGAGAGCCCGAAATCGTTCGCTCGGAGGCGAAGATTCAGGCGGGCACCACAGAATATGCCAAATCGCTATTCGTAGTGCAGGGATCGCACCGGGTCGACCCGGGAGGCCTGGAAAGCCGGGACGAGCGTCGCCGCCAGAACCACCGTGGCGATCAAGCTCCCGCAGCCCAGGAAGACGACCGAATCGAGGGGATCCACTCCGTAGAGCTGGCTCGCCATCAGGCGTGCGAGGAAGGCAGCCAGGATCCACCCGATGCCAATGCCGAGCAGGACGAGAACGAGATTCCGCAGCACGAGGCCCTTGATCACCTGTGAGGGCCTCGCGCCTAGTGCGATCCGGATTCCGAGGTCCCGGGTCCTGGCCGCCACCATATACGAGACCACCCCGTAGATGCCGACCACGGCCAGGATCAGCGCCAAGCCGGCAAAGGCAGTGAACAAGACGAGGACCGTCTTCGCCTGCTGCAGCTTGTCAGCGACGATCTCCTGGAAGGTACTGATGCCGTGGACCGGCTGATCGGAGTCGATCTTCAGAATCTCCGAGCGAACTGCGCTCGCCAGACTGGTGGGCTCGACGGCCGTCTTGAGTACCAGGACCATCGCAGGGGACGTGCCGTCGACCCATATGGGTCGCTGAGTGTAGGGGACATACACCGCGCTGCTTGGTGCGGCGCGGAGGTCGTGAAGGCGGGCGTCGCCGACCACGCCGACGACCTCGCGCCAGCTTACCTCTGGCTTGTCCATCGTCCCTCCCGTGAACTCGAAGCCGACCTTCTGGCCGACCGCCGTACGATCAGGCCAGAAAGTACGCGCCAGACCTTCGCTGATCACGATGACCCGCGCGGCCTCCTGCCGGTCGTCGTCCTGAGTGGTAAAGGCGCGTCCATCGACCACCGGAATGCCGAGGACGCGAAAGAAGTCGGAACTTACGGTGAAATAAGACGCGATTCCCCTCTTGTCCCTAGGAGGGACCGGACGGTCGCCGGCCACAGCGGGCGCCACCGGGAAGTCCGGCGACATCGGCAGGACGTTCATCACCGCGGCCGCTTCGACCGCGGGCAAGGTGCTGGCCTGGTTGAGAGCCTCGTCGAAGAACTTCGTCCACTCGGCGTCTTCTCGGTACCTCGACGCCGGCAGCGCCACCTCGAGCGACAGCACGCGGTCGGTGGAAAAGCCCAGGTCCTGGTCGCGCAGATTGAGAAAGGTAGCGAGAGACAGGGCGGTACCCGCCAGCAGCACGATGGCCAGGGCGACCTCGCCGACTATGAGTGCCTGGCGTAGGCGCCGGTGCGCCGGCAATGAGCGGGAGCCGAGTGCGCCGGTCACGAGCTGATGCCAGGAGGGCGAGAGGGTCTGCACCGAGGGGGCGAGACCGACGATAAGAGTCACCGCGAGACTGAGCACGATCGTGTAGAGCATGACGAGGGGAGAGATGCTCGCCTGCTCGGTATGGGGAACGTCCGTCACGACGGCGGGCAACGCTCTGACCAGGAAGGAAGCCAGAATCAAGCCGATCATACCGCCCACAAGCGCCAGTGCCAACGACTCGGTCATGGCCTGGAGAACGAGGCGCCTGCGGCCGGCGCCCAAGGCCAGCCGGACGGCGAATTCTTGTTGCCGGGCCACGAAGCGGGTGAGGAACAAGTGGATCAGGTTGGCGCACGCGATCAACAGCACGAAACCCACCGCCGCGACTAAAGCCAGGATCATCGGCCGGTGTGTTCCCACCAGATGTTCCAGTAACGGAACCACCTCCGTTTTTTTGTTGGTATCGGTTGAGGGATACTCCTGGGCCAGGTCGTGGGTAATCCTCGCCATGTCCGCGCTGGCCGCCTCGGTGTCGAGACCCGGCTCTAGGCGGCAGACGACTCCCATGTCGTACTGGATTTTGCGATCGTCGACGGCAAGATCGTCGTGGAAGAGACCCGCCGGCAACCAGATATCGCCCAGACGCGAGTAAGGCCCCAACCTCTCGGCGCTCAACCCGGGGGGCAATACGCCGATGACGGCGTACTCTTGGTCGTCGAGATGCACGGAATGGTGGAGAACGGCCCGGTCGCCGCCGAACCGGCGTTGCCAGAGCTGGTAGGAGAGCAGAACGGTTCGTTCGCCCCCACGCCGGTCCTCGTCCGGAGTGAATCCACGGCCAAGAACGGGCTCGATTCCCAGAGTCGCAAGAAGATTGGCGGAAACGAGCTGGCTCTCGAGCCGCTCGGGGTCACCGCCATCGCCCGTCAGGTTCTGGTGGTCTTGGAGGAAGAAAGCGAAATGAGAGCACACGCGATTGCGTTCTCTCCAGTCGACCAGCGCCGGAAAGGAGATGGCGCGGTACTCAGACCCGGGACGCTCGCTCCATCGCTCCAGCACCACCAAGCGGTCCGGCTCGTCGTAGGGCAACGCCGGGAAGAGAATCGCTCCGGCGAAGCTCACCATCGCGACGTTGGCGCCGATGCCCAGCGCCAGCGTCAGCACCGCGACGACGGTCACGCCAGGCCGGCGCAGCAGCAACCGGAAAGCAAAGGTCAGATCCTGGCCAAGTCTCTCCATTTTCCTCTCACGAGGCCACCCAAGGCGCCGATGGCCCGCCTCGACGGAAGCGCTACCCGGTCCCGCCCAGGCACCGGGCCCTGCTCAGAAGCGCTGGGATCCTATCAGGTCCGGCTCACGATCCGGCAAGCTCCCGACGCAGCCGCCTGCCGGGCTGCCGGGCGCTCCGCCACCCCCCGGCGACGCCCTCCAGACGGCGCAGGTCCGCGACCGTGTCGACGTCGGCCAGCGCCAGGGGATCCTCGATCTCGACCTCCAGGACCTCGCCAGCGTGACGCTCCATGACCTGTCGCCCGCCCGCGTCCCCGACGAGAACGGCGAGCTCGGGGAAGAGCGAGCGGTCCCACAGGACCGGCGTCCCCGGACGGCCGCCGGCGCACGGCCGCACGATCGGCCCACTGGTCTCGACGTAGGCCGCGATCAGCCGGTCGACGAGAGCGCTCGAGACCAGCGGCTGGTCGCCGGGCAGGACCATCGCCGCCCGCATCGACGGCGCCACCCGCGCCATGCCCGCGCGCACCGACGTGCTCTGCCCCGCCGCGTAGTCGGGGTTGTCCACCCATTCGACGGCGAGGCCGGCGAGCGCGCGGCGGACCTCGGCTGCGGCGTGGCCGAGCACCACCAGAACCTGCCGTAGCCGCGAGCCGAGCGCAGCAAGGACGACGCGCCGCACCAGAGGCTCGCCGGCGAGCTCGGCGACGAGCTTGGACGGCGCTCCCGCAAAGCGCTCGGAGCGGCCCGCGGCGAGGACCACGCCGGCGACGGCTGGACCCGCGGCCGTCACGCCCGCAGCTTCACTCCCTTGCCGTGGCTCACGGCGACGATCTCGGCGAGGATCGCCACCGCCATCTCCTCTGCCCGCCGGCCGCCGAGGTCGAGCCCGATCGGGTTGTGGATCCGCGCCGCGAGCGCGGCCGGCACTCCTTCCTCGGCGAGGGCCTTGAGACGCTTCTGGTGCGTCTTCGCCGAGCCCAGGGCGCCGACGTAACGCGCCCGGCTCGGCAGCGCCACCTTCAGCGCGGGCACGTCGAGCTTCAGGTCGTGACTGAGCAGCGCCACGTAGGTGGACTCGTTGAGGCCGATCCGGGCGAGGGCCTCGTCGGGCCAATCGGTCAACAGCTCGTCGGCATGGGCGAATCGCTCCGGCGTGGCGAAGGCGGTGCGCGGATCGACCACGTAGGTGCGCAGGCCGAGCGTCTTGGCGAAGCTGACCAGGGAGATTGCCACGTGCACCGCGCCGACGATCACGAGCTTGGGCCGCGGCGGGTGGACCTCGAGGAAGACGTCGAGCGTCTCGCCCTGGTGCTCGACGGCCAGGCGCTGGGCGCGGAAGGTCGTGAAGGCCTCGCGCGCGGGCTTACCGAGCTGCTCCGCGAGCTCGCGCAGCTCGCCGTCGACCGTGCCGTCGGGCCACAGCAGGAGCTGGCGGCCGCGCCACGCCGCCGGCCCTTCCACGACCGACGCCAACGCCACCAGCCGTTCCTGCGCGAGGTCGGCCGCGAGCCGCCGATAGAGCTCGGAGCGCATGGCGTCCTCAGGCCTCGCCCTCGAGGCGCTCGACGTAGACCTCGATCTGGCCGCCGCAGGAGAGGCCGACGGCCCAGGCGTCCTCGTGCTGGACCCCGAAGCGCAGCAGCTTGGGGACGCCGCCGGCGAGCACGCCCTGCGCCTCCTCGATCACCGCCCCCTCCACGCAGCCGCCGCTCACCGAGCCCGCCACGTCGCCGGCGTCGGAGACGGCCATCTTCGAGCCCAGGGGCCGCGGCGCCGAGCCCCAGGTCTTGACCACGGTGGCGAGCGCCACGTGTTTGCCGTCGCGCCGCCAGGTTTCGATGTCCGCAACGAGCTCGCGCATGGTCGGCCTCCACCGTAAGGGGCCCGCAAGGTCCGCGGGCCCTCTAGCTTAGCGCACCGGCGCCCGGGTCAGCTCGCGGCCGCCGCCAGCGGCCGCGGAGCCTCCTCGACCGCCGGCTTGGCGGCGCCCTCCTCGAGCCCCTCGAGCAGCGCCTCGAGCCAAAGCTGCTTGCCCTGGAGCACGCCCATCGCCACTCTGTACTTGCGCACGTCGTCGTTCGACCACAGCTCCGAAAAGAGGCGACGCACCTTGCGGCGCCCGCCGCGGCAGAAGAGCTCGGTCAGCTCCTCGGCGCGCGGCGCCTCGGGACGGCCGGCCGCGGCGAGCGCCTGCGCCCGGCTGATCGACGCCGCCATGGCGAAGAGCTCGTTGGCCACGTCCACCAGGCGGAAGAGGAAGACCTGCTTGTGCTGGAGCCGCCCCTGGTGCACCACCATGCCGTGGAAGACCTCGCGCGCCAGGCGCCGGCAACTGCGCTCCACGAAGCGCACGTGGCGCGAGAGGCGGCCGAACTGCGAGAAGGTCTTGCCCGGAAGCCAGCGGCTGGGATACCAGGCGGCGTAGAACGAGACGATCTCGGGCAGTGCCTGGAGCTTCTCCGCGGCGCCCTTGCCGGGGTCGATCAACGCCCCCGCGACCTGGAGGTGCTTGTCGACCGCCTCGCGGGCCATGAACAGGTGCATGATCTCGCTCGAGCCCTCGAAGATCTTGTTGATGCGGTAGTCGCGCATCATGCGCTCGACCGCCACCGGCTGCTCGCCGCGCGCCGCCAGCGACGCCGCCGTCTCGTAGCCGCGGCCGCCGCGGATCTGCATCGTATCGTCGACGATCTCCCAGGTGCGGCAGGTATTCCACTCCTTGGCGGCGGCGGCCTCGAGCCGGATGTCGACGTCGCCGTGGTCCGACATCGCGGTCGCGAGCCGGGAGACCGATTCCATGGCGTAGACGTGGGCGGCCATGTCGGCGAGCTTGTGGGCGATGGCCTCGTGCTTGCCGATGGGCTTGCCCCACTGCACCCGCTCGGTGGCCCACCGGCGGCAGATCTGCAGCGCCCGCTTGGCGGCGCCCACCGAGCTGTTGGGGATCGACAGCCGGCCGTCGTTCAAGGTGGTCAGCGCGATCTTCAGCCCGCGGCCCTCCTCGCCGATCAGGTTCTCCCTCGGCAGGCGCACGTCCTTGAAGCTCAGGACCGCGTTGGCCAGGGCCTTGAGGCCCATGAAATGGCAGCGGCGCTCCACCTTCACGCCCTCCCACCCGGTCTCGACCACGAAGGCGCTGATCGCCTTGGTCTCGGCGTGGGCCGCCATCACCACCAGCAGCTCGGCGAGGGTGCCGTTGGTGCACCACAGCTTCTCGCCGTTCAAGATGAAGTCGCCCTCCGGCGTCGCCTCGTAGGTCGTCGCCATGCGCGCCGGATCCGAGCCCACCCCGGCCTCGGTGAGCGCGAAGGCCGAGATCTCGCCGCGGGCGCAGCGCGGCAGGTACTTCTCCTTCTGCGCCGCCGTGCCGAAGAGCTTGAGCGGCTGCGGCACGCCGATCGACTGGTGGGCCGAGAGCAGCGCCGTGAGGTTGCCGTCGACCGATCCGAGCAACTCCATGATCTTGCCGTACTCGATCTGGCTGAAGCCGAGCCCCCCGTACTCCTTGGGGATCTTCATGCCGAAGGCGCCGAGCTTGCGCAGGCCGTCGACCACGTCCTCCGGGTACTCGCCGGTGGCGTCGATCGCCTCGGAGTCCACGTGGTCGCGCACGAATTCCCTGAAGGCGCGGTAGAACGCCACGAACTCGGGCCGCTCCTCCTGCTCGAGGGGAAAGGGATGGATGAGATCGAGCCGGAAGTTGCCGAGGAACAACTCGCGCATGAAGCTGGGGCGTTCCCATTCCTTCTGCCGCGAGGCCTCGGCGACCTGCATCGCCTCCTGCTCGGTGGCGTCGATCGACTTGCTGCCCATGCCGGTATCTCCTTTCTGGGGTAACGAATCAGCTCAAGACTTCCTCGCTGTAAACCGCGGACGAGGCGGCGGACACCGCCTCAGGGCGCCCCTCGCGGAGCACCCCGCGCAGGGCGATCTCGGTGATGTCGCGCACCACCTCGCGGGCCGCCAGCCGGCCTCCCGGCGCGTACCAGCGCGCCAGCCACATGACCATGCCGAGGAGGCTGAAGGCGGCCACCGTGGTGTCGACCGCGTGCAGCCGCCCGGCCGCCGCCAGCTCGTCCAGGGTGTCGCGCACGAACTCGAAGTAGCTCCGCTTGCGCTCGGTGATCCGGCTCCGGTGTTCCGGGGAAAGGCTGCCCACCTCGTCCATCAGGATCACCAGCGCCCCCTCGTCGTAGGTGAGCAGACGCGAGTGCTCCTCGACGATGGCCCGCAGGCGCTCGCCGGGATCGCCGATCCGCTGCGCCGGAGCGATCACCTCGCGATCGAGGAGGTCCATCGCGAAGCTCATGATCGCGAAGAGCAGCTCGCCCTTGCCCTTGACGTAGTAGTAGAGCCCCGCCTTGGTGAGGTCCACGGCCTTCGCGATCTCGCTCATCGAGGCCGCCTCGAAGCCCTTTGTATAGATGATGCGGGCCGCCGTGCGGTAGATGCTGCCAGCGCGTTCGTCCGCGAAGAGAGTGGTCGGGCTCGTGGGCACTGCTGCTGGGTCTCCGTTCGGCTGACTTACCGGCCGGTAAGTTCTCACGCGTCGATCGTCACGACGCTGAAAGCTAATCTGCTGAGGATCTGTCGCTGCTAGCGTCTCGACCGGGCCGTCGGATGTGGTCTTGACTTACCGCTCGGTAAGCATTGTGCCGAACTTCGTGGAGGACGTCAAGGGCGAGCCGCCAGAGACGCTCCCCTCCGCGACGCTTGCAATCGATCTCTGCTATGCAGAGAATCACGGCGCCTTGCAAGAGATACTCCGGAGGAGACGCCATGAACCGTCCGACCGACATCGCCCGTCAGGCCCTGGCCGAGACCCGGAGGGCCCTGGCCTGCGTTCGCGACCTGATCGAGGACTCCGACCTCCTGCAGCGGGACGTCGAGGACCGCGTGGGCTTCTCCCGCGGCTACCTGTCGCAGCTCCTGAACGGCCACATTGACCTCAAGGTACGGCACCTCGAGCCCCTGCTCGAGGCCCTCGGCCTGCTGCCCGGCCAATATTTCGGAGCGCTCTTCCCGCCCGGGCGACGCCGCGTCCGGCGCTCCGGCCGCCCGCGACCGCCGCTCAAGGTCTCCAAGGACGTGATCCGCATCTACGGCTTCGGCATCGCGGAGGCCCGCGAGCTCCGCCGGCGCCTCGAGCAGTGCGAGGAGCGGCTGGAGGAGATGGCCCGCAGCGACGCCGTCGCCGCGCTGGCCGCCGCGCGCCGGGGCGACCAGGCCGGGGGTTGAAGCGGTACCATCTCACGGCGACGGGCCGGACCAACCCAGCGAGGACGCGAGATGGGGCCCTCTCTACGCGGGCATCGAAGCGGGCGGCACCAAGTTCGTCTGCGCCGTCGGCAGCGGACCGACGACCTGCGCGCCGAGGCGCGCTTTCCCACCACCACGCCCGAGGGGACCCCTCAACCGCCCTCGCGAGCTCTTCGCACGGTCGTAAAAGGGCTTCCGACCCCATAGGGAAGCCCGGGAAGAGCCCGTAAATGTCTTCCCCGATTCCCGCGGACGCGGTGTACTGCTTGCACCGCTCTCCCCGGGGTTTCAGAACAGCGGAGCAAGGCTTGCTCCGCTGTTCTGTCAATTGAGAGAATAGCATTTCAGGGCTTGCTCCGCGACTTTGGAAATCCACGTCGAACCGTTGTGGGGCTTGCAGCGGTTCGATGGAATCTGGGAGAGGGATTTTAGGGGTCTGCACCGCGGCCCCGGAAATGTCCGCTTGACGGGTACAGGGTCTGTCGCCGTCAAGTCGAAATCCCGGAAACCGTGGAGCAAGCGCTCGAGCGCGTCCAAGTCTCTGAAAACAAACGGCATGATGGCGTTACGGCCTACCGGACGGGAGCGGCGGGAGAGGCGGGAGAGGCGGGACGCGAGCGCCGTCGCCGGACGTCGGCCAGCTCTCGTTCGGCGGGTCGGCGCAGGCGGGTCAAGGCGGGATTGGGGCGTATTGGGAGTAAGAATCGACTCACATAGTGACGAAGGCGGTCGATCTCATGCGGGCGGGGGACACTTCTTCCGTGGACGCTGGCCGGCAGCGTCCCGATCAAGGCCATCTATGAGCGGGGTGAGTCGGCGTCCCTGCCGGCTATGGCCGGGCCAGCCGGGAGCTCCACTGGCCGTGGGCCGTCACGTAGGATGGTCCGGCGACCCGGACCACTCCCTCCCTCCCACCTTCACCATCGGGATCGGTCCCCGACCGACCACCCGCAGTGTCGTGTGACGCCATGCACGCCCGCGTCCGCCGCCGGCCTCGACGGAGTACCATCGCAGCGCGGAAGGGGAAGCCGAGGCCGAGTCGAGACGAGGACGCGAGATGGGCCCTCTCTACGCGGGCATCGAAGCGGGCGGCACCAAGTTCGTCTGCGCCGTCGGCAGCGGACCCGACGACCTGCGCGCCGAGGCGCGCTTTCCCACCACCACGCCCGAGGAGACCCTCGGCCGCGTGATCGACTTCTTCCGCCGGCAAGGCCGGGAGCACGGCCGGCTCGACGCCGTGGGCATCGCCTCGTTCGGACCCGTGGACCTAGACCGCGAGTCCCCCTCCTGGGGCCACCTGACGTCCACCCCCAAGCCCGGCTGGGCCCACACGGACCTCGCCGGCATCGTGGGGCGCGCCCTCGAGCTGCCGGTGGCCTTCGACACCGACGTCAACGGCGCGGCCCTGGCCGAGGGGCGCTGGGGCGCGGCGCGGGGGCTGGCGACCTTCGTCTACGTCACGGTGGGCACCGGCATCGGCGGCGGCGCAGTGGTCGACGGCGAGCTGCTCCACGGCCTCGTCCATCCTGAGATGGGCCACATGCTCGTGCCGCACGACCGCGACGCCGACCCTTTCGCCGGCCAATGCCCGTACCACGGCGATTGCCTGGAGGGTCTGGCGTCGGGGCCGGCGATCGCGGCGCGCTGGGGCCGAGCGGCCCACGAGCTGCCCGACGACCATCCCGCCTGGGACCTCGAAGCCGAGTACCTGGCGGCGGCCGCCGTCAACCTCACGGTGGTCCTGTCGCCGCAGCGCGTGGTCCTCGGCGGCGGCGTCATGGAGAGGGCGCAGCTCTACCCCAAGATCCGCCGGCGGACGCGGGAACGGCTCAACGGCTACGTCCGGTCGCCGGCCGTCGTCGACGAAATCGACGCCTACATCGTGCCGCCGGCCCTCGGCAAGCGCGCCGGCGTCCTCGGGGCGCTGGCGCTCGCGGCGAGGCTGCGAAGCGGGGCGCGCATTACACGCGGCCTGTAATCCCTACAGGCGGGCCAGGGAGCTCCGTGCCCTGGAGGGTGATCCTGCCTCCCCGGCGTGCCAAGCACACGCCTGGCACGCTTCTTGATGTCCTTGAAGGCAGGAAGCGGGACCGGCGACCTGCCTGATGGACTGAAACCACCTGCGGCACGTGCCCGTGGAGGACGCCGAGCACCGTCTGCTCGGCCTGGTGAGGAGAGCGCGACCTCCTGGGCCTGGCCCGCGCCTTCCTCGAACGAAGAATCCAAGAACCCCAAACACGACACAACCCAAGAAAGGAACCATCATGAAGACGGCAACAGTGAACAGGATCGCGCAAGTGGAGAAGTCTGCCAAGGAAGGCATCGAGAAGACCCGGCAGGCGGTCAACGCCAGGCTGGACTCGGCGAAAGAGAGGGTGTCGGCGGCCGCGAAAGGCCTGCGCAAGACGGACGGCGTGCTCCACGAGAAGGCGCGCCAGCTCTCCGACGCGGCGCGCGAGAAGGCCGCGCACGCCCGCGAGGGTTGCGACCGGATGGCCGCGGCCACCGAGAAGGTCGTGCGCGAGAACCCTGGACGCTCGGCGGCCGTCGCCGCCCTCCTCGGCTTCTGCCTCGGCTGGGCACTGAGCCCGGCGCGTCAGCGCACGGCGTGAGGGACCGCGGTGAAAGTTCTACATCGGCCAGTGAAAATTTCACCGCCGCGGCGGCCTCACAGGCGGTCGCGAGGCCGCGAGGCGGCGAGGCGGCCTGGTTTACGGGCGCCCCTCGATTGGCACCGCTCTTGCTTCAACAAAGAGGCGGCAGGGTCAGCCGACGCGCTGGCTCGCAGCCCGAGATCACGACGCCGAAGAAGGGAGCTACGAGGTGCACCTGACACGCTGGAACCCGAGAACCGAACCGACCGCTCAGGACTTCGTCGACCGGTTCTTTCAGCGGGCGCTCGGCAGCTTCGACGAAACCGCGAAGAAGGACGATTCTCATCGCATAGAGCGGCAATACGGTTCGTTTTTCCGCTCTTTCACGTTACCCAACAGGGTCGACTCCGAGAAGGTTAAAGCCACCTTCAAAGACGGCGTGCTTCACCTCACGGTCCCGAAAACGGAAGAGGTCAAGCCGCGGAGGATCGCCGTCCACTAATAGATCCTCGCCCTCGCCGCGATCCATACATGGATGGGTGATTCTGATATGAATCCCGCCGCGACGGCGGGATTCCTTGTTTTTGGGCGGGGAAAAACTCCCCGATCCCTGGTCAGTCCTTGTGGACGAGCAGCCAGAGGCCGGCGTGGGAACGCCGCAGCTTCATCTTGAGCCGCTGCAGCGAGCGCGCTTCGGCGGCGTCGGCGTCGAGCACGGCGACCTCGATCAGGTGTTCGAGGCGGCGCAGCACCAGGTCGGCGTAGCGCACCGTCTTGCGGGCCGCCACGAAGGCCGGCGTGTCGCGGGAGACGGAGGAGTCGTCGAGGATGCTGCGGATGCGGTCGACGTCCTCCTCGATCCGCGCCCGCACGGCGGCGCCGCGCAGGATGAGCTTCTCGCGCTGCCGGTCGCACTCGCCCTGGCCGAAGAGCCGGCGGTAGGCGACGACCTCGCGGGCCTCGATGCCGAGCGCGAAGACCTCGGGCTGCAACACGGCCTTGCGCGGGTCGAGCGAGCGGTTGGTGTCGTCGAGCACCGCGATCACGGCGCTGAGCTGCTCGGCCACGTACTCCTCCTCCGGTTCGGCGGCGGCCTCCGGCGGCCCGGCGGCCGCGGCGAGGTCGGCGAGGAGCTCGCGCACCTCCGGCGGCGGCGGGGTCGGCTCGGGCGCCGCCACCTCGCCGGGCTGCAGGCGGGGCAGCAGCACCCGCACCCGCTCGCGCAACGCCGCCACGTCGTGGAGCCGCACGTTCTCGCCGCCCTGGAGCTGCTGCTCGAAGCGCTCGACGGCCTCGCGGAAATCGGCCAGCTCACCGCGCATGTCGACGTCGACCGGGGTCTCGCGCTCGAGGTCGAAGACCTGCTGGTACTCGGCGATGATGCGCTCCTCGTCGCGGCGGTAGAGCTTCTGGACGTGGTTCTTGAGCACCAGGTTGGTCTCGACGATCGCCGCGAGCACCTGCGGCTGGAAGAAGCGGTCGCCCAGGCCGTGCTTGAGCTCGCGGTAGCGCTGCACGAGCTGGTGATCGTGGAGCTGGTCGATCGAGGCCGATTCGGCGATCTCGCGGCGCATCGCCTCGAGCGCCCGCACCAAGTCCTTGACCTCTTCTTCGCCCTCCGCCTCGCTGCCGAGAGCGGCCCAGAAGCCCTGGGCCATCTCGCGCACGTGGGTGCGGTCGCGCAGCACGAAGGCGTCGCCGGAATCCTGATACTCTTCGCACACCTTGGTCGACAGGTAGTCGGCCTTGTCGAGGCGGTCGGCGTTCCAGCCGCCGTCGCCGCGGAAGTAGAGGTAGAACTTCACCAACTGGGAAAGGATGTTGTCGTCGTAGTTCTTCACCCGCTGGAAGAACTGCCGCAGGAGCCCGGGGGAGACCCGCTCGTCGGCGGCCAACAGCGCTTCCACGAGGGGCGTGAGGCCTTCCTCCACGGCGTCGAGCTGCCCCCTGGCGTGGTCTACGGTGACCTCGGAGAGGTTCTTCGAGACCTCCTTGAGCTCGTTGTAGACGGTCTGGAAGTCGGCGGCGTAGTCGGGAGGCCCGTCCTCGATGAAGACCTTGCGCAGACCCTGGATGAACTGGTGGAAGGTCCAGGCGGACTTGAAGCTGTTGGAGACCTGGATGTAGCGGCGGTGGACGCGGTTGAGCTCCTCGACAGACATGGTCTCGATCCCGAAGTAGGATCCCGAGCGGGCAGCCCGGAGGGCGCCCGCCGGAATCCGGGTTCTCTCGACTTATCGATTCTAAGCTATGAACGGCCAAAAGCGAACGCCAATCCCTGACGTGCTCATCCCCCAGGCCGATCTCGAGCGCCGCATCGGCGAGCTGGCGCGCGAGATCCGCCGCGACTACGCGGCGAGCCGGCACTTCGTGGTGCTCGGCGTGCTCAAGGGCTCGGTCTTCTTCCTGGTCGACCTGCTCAAGCAGGTGGACCTGACCCTGGCGGTCGATTTCTTCCAGACCTCGAGCTACCAGGGCTCGACCACGCCGGGCGAGCTGCGCATCCGCAAGGACATCGACCTGTCGATCCGCGACGCCGACGTGCTCATCGTGGAGGACATCGTCGACACCGGCTACACCTTGCGCACGGTGCTCGACCTGATGCGCTTCCGGGGCGCCCGCAGCGTCAAGCTCTGCGCCCTGCTCGACAAGTCCTCGCGCCGCGAGGTGGAGGTGTCGATCGACTACCGGGGCTTCGAGATCGACGACGTCTTCGTGGTCGGCTACGGGCTCGACTACGCCGACCTTTACCGCAACCTGCCCTATATCGGCGTCCTGCCCGGCGCCGCGGAGAGCTGACCATGGACACTTACCACTCCGAGGGGGCCCCCGAGGCCCTCGGCCCCTACTCGCAGGCCGTCGCCGCCGGCGGCTTCCTCTACACCTCGGGCCAGGTCGGTCTCGACCCGGCCACCGGCCAGCTCGTGGCCGGCGGCTTCGAGGCGCAGGCGCGGCGGGTGCTCGCCAACCTCGAAGCGGTGCTGGCGAGCGCCGGCTGCGGCTTCCACGACGTCGTCAAGGCGACGATCTTCCTCACCGACCTCGCGAGCTTCGCGCGGCTCAACGAGCTCTATGGCGAGGCCTTGGGCGAGCACCGCCCGGCGCGGTCGACGGTGCAGGTGGCGGCCCTGCCCAAGGGGGCGCTGGTCGAGATCGACCTGGTGGCGAAGCTGCCTTCTTAGCTTGCCCGCAGAACCCTCACCCCCAACCCCTCTCCCAGGGGGAGAGGGGAGCAAGACCTCGGAATTCGAGCCCCCCTCTCCCTCTGGGAGAGGGGGGGTGGGGGGGTGAGGGTTCCCCCTCCTACTCCTCCGGCTCGGGCTCGGGCTCGGGCACCGGCGCGGG
>Ga0299906_10000083_pt1 | contig 85803 bp, 62 predicted proteins | sample RVTome_14_FD_200259 | JGI IMG/M metagenome (GOLD analysis project Ga0299906, IMG submission 200259) | Soil microbial communities from uranium-contaminated site in the Upper Colorado River Basin, Wyoming, United States - RVT145D125 (version 2) ...
GCTCGGCCGCGTCGGCGAGCCCGAGGACGTGGCCGAGGCCGTCGTGTTCCTCGCGTCCGACCGCGCGGCCTTCGTGACGGGCGAGGTGCTGAACGTCAACGGGGGACAGTACATGGGGTAGGATCGCAGCGGGGCAGGGACGAGCGAGTGCCCGGCGGGCCGTCAGCGGCAGCGCAGCGTCACCGCCTCCTGCCTTGCCCGGATCGAGAAGCTCGCCAGGCCCTGGATCGCGCCGATGTGCCTGGGCCAGACCTCGAGCGCCGCGGTGTAGGCGGCGAGCGCCTCGTCCTGCTGGCCCGCGCGGTCCAAGGTGATCGCGAGGTTGAGCCGCGGACCGGGACGGGCCAGTCGGGGGATCTCCCGGATGTCGATCTCTAGCCGGGTTCGGTAGCGTGGGGGGGCACGAAGGAGGTCACGATGATCCACGTCCGTTCGGCGCTTCTCGGCGCTTCCGTCCTCGGTCTCGTTCTGTTCGGTCTCGGTGCGGCGCAGATCCGGGTGAACCCGCCTCCTGCGGCGATCAGCGCCGGCCAGAAAGGCGGCGATGTCGCATGGCCCCCGCATCCGGAGTCCCTCTTTCAATGGTCGTCGTACAGCTCCATCACGGATCCGGTCGGGCCTGGCGAGGAGATCGACCTGTTCCAGGTCCCGCTCGACAAGCGGCTCGTTCTCCGTTGGATCGCTGGCCCGACGCTTCACGACCGTGACCTCGATGGGACCGTACGTGTACTCGACGTATACACTCACCTCTTCCCCAATGACTGGGACGGCGGGGTTGTCGCTCCTGGTTCCTGGGTCTTCTATCGGAATCCGGGAGTAGGGCCTTCCGTTCCAGAGATTCTCGTCCTGGGCTACATGCTACCGGCTGTCTCGGAATACCCGTCGAGGGCAATCGCCTGGCCTCCGGCTTTCTCAGACCGGTGGAAGCACGCGTGGCTCGACGGGCCGATCGAGTATCAGCAGGGCGAAGGACCGCTCGTCTTCACGGTGCCGTCTGACAAGTGGCTCGTCTTGCAGAGCAGCTTTGTCGGTCCGAATGATTTTGAGTTCTTCTCCGAAGTTGACGGTGTTCTCTCCCGCCTGGCGAACTCCCCGTACCATCCCAATCAAGGATCCTGGCAGGGCTTTGTGTTCCCTCCGGGCTCCTCCGTCCTCCTGCGGAATCGCTCGGGCCCCCCACGAACACTAACGGCCGCCTACTTGTCGGGCTATCTCGCCGACGCCTAGCGGGGAGCGCCTCAAAGCGCACATCCTCGTCTGCCACGGAACCTGGCAGGTATCGCGCGCTCTGCGGCTCGACTGCGAGAGCCTCGCCTCAGGAGGCGGATCGACGGCCAGGCCCGCGGGAAGGCTGGACCTTCCGCGCGCTCACGCTGGGCGAGGGCGCGCGGGTCGAAGTGCCGCGCGCGGAGTCGTCGGTGCTCCTGGAAGGAATCGACAGGGAGATGGGCGAGCTGCGCCGCCGTCCGCCGCCCCCCGATCCCGGTCCACGTCCGGGGTCCGGGGTGGGCGTCCGCTATCACTTACGTCCATGGGGTAGGATCGCGCGTACTCGCAGGACTGCTCGGCGAGCCAGGTGACTCCCGGAACCAGGATCTGCGTGGTCGGCGCGGGGGCTGCCGGATTGGCGGCGGCGCACTACCTCGGGCGCAGGGGCTACCGCGACGTCACGGTGCTCGAGGCCGGGGGGCGCGTCGGCGGCAAGTGCAGGAGCATCGAGCACGGCGGGCAGCGCTACGACATGGGCGCCGTCCTCATCGGCCCCGGGTACCGGCACGTCACCGAGCTCGCGCGGCGCTTCGGCGTCGCATGCAGCCCGGCTCCGGACCTGCGCCTCGTCGACCTCGCGCGGCGCACGATGCGCCCGCTCAGCCTGCCGCGGCGGCGCGATCCGCGGACCTACCCCGCGGCGCTGCGCTTCGCGCGCCTGCTCGGCGAGCACGCGCGGCTCTGCGAGCCCGGCTTCGGGGCGCTCGCGGACGAGCTCTGCCGGCCGATCTCCGAGCTCTTCGAGCGCCACGAGCTCGGCCCGCTGCGCGACGCGCTGATCGGCCATTTCACGGGCTACGGCTACGGCTACGCCGAGGACGTCCCGGCGGCGTACCTGTTCAAGCTCGTGTTCCAGGCCGGGCCGCGCTCCGCCCGCGACGCGCTCGGCTGGCTGAGCGTCCTCGCGGACCGCGGCACGCTCGTCGTCGAGGGCGGTACCCAGGCGCTGGTCGAGGCGATCGCGGCGGGGCTCGACGTGCGCCTTCGCCAGCGCGTCGAGCGCGTGCAGCGCGCCGAGGACGGAGTGACGGTGACGGCCGGCGCGCGCGAGGAGCGCTTCGACGCGCTGATCCTCGCGGTCGATCCTCGCGAGATCCTGGCGCTGCTCGACGCGACGGGCGAGGAGCGCGCCCTCTTCGAGCGCGTGCGCACCGTCGACTACCACGTCTTCCTCGTTCGGCTCGAGGACCCGCGCCGTCGCTGCGTGCAGTTCCTGCGCGACAGCCTCCCCAAGTCGGCCCGCGGCAGGCCCCTGGTCGTCGCCCACACGCGGGCGGAGAACGAGCTCTGCCAGGTCTACGTGCAAGGCGACGGGACGAGCGAGCTGGGCTCGATGGAGCGCAACATCGCCGAGGACGCGGCGGCGCTCGGGTGCCCGCTGGTCGAGATCGTGGCGCACGAGAGGTGGGACTACTTCCCGCACCTCGCGCCCGACTCCATCGCCGCGTTCTACCGCGAGATCGAGGCGCGCCAGGGCCGGGGCCGGACGTTCTTCGTCGGCGAGGTGATGAACTTCTCGACGCTCGAGGGCGTGGTGGCCCATTCCAGGGACGTCGTCGACCGGTTCTTCCGGGTGCAGTAGAGCTACCCGGTAAGGTGCGACACCTGAGTCCCACGAGCGCACACGGATCGTCAAGCTGTTCCTGGACAAGTACGGCCTGGTGCAGGGGCTACAGGGTCCTGCACTGCGCGCCCGAGGCCGGGCCCAGGCGGAGGAGCTCCCGGACGACGCATGCGACCTCGTCCTGCACCCGCACGTGATCGAGCATGAAGCCGGGCGCCGGCGGCGCGCCGCGGGTTCTCCGGCCACTCCGTGTTCCTGTTCGGGAAAGCGGACACCGCGGCTGGTCGCCCCCGCGGAAGGTGAGGGGCGTCGGCTACGCCCCGCAGTCGTTCCCCGTGCGGTCGCTGCTCTCCACGTCGGCTCCGGCTTCGTACGTGCGCCCCTTCGCGATGAGGTTCGTGACCGTCAGCGTCCAGCAGTACGTCGCGCTCGGCGTCGCGGGCGTGACGAGGCGCGCGCGCCCGCGGGCGTCGGTCGTGGCGACGACGCTCGCCGTGTAGGTGCCCGTGAAGTCGGCGTGGACCTCGACGCCTTGGGCCGGCAGGCCGCGCTCGTCGACGACGTCGACGAACGCCGCGGCGAAGGCGCCGGGCGGGGCGAGCGCGATGCCCGTGCGGAAGGCGATCGAGCGCACGTGGATCCGCGCGCCGGGGAAGTCGTCGCCGTCGGCGGGGTCGGTGCCGGCGTCGAGCTCGTCGCGGTCGAGGGCGTCGTCGCAGTCGCGGTCGATGCCGATGCGCCGCTCGGTCCCCTCGGGCACGAGCGTGTAGGTCAGCTCGCTGCCCGGGCCCGCCGCCGCGCGCAGGGCGGCGACGCCGAGCGTCTCGGCCGCGCGGTCGGACTGGAACGTGTCCGCACCGGCGTACGCGTAGCCACGGGCGATGCCGCCCTGCAGACCCTTGACGACCAGGCCCACGTGCCCGGCCTCGGCCAGCGCGACCATCTGCGCGAGCCGCGCGAGCTGCTCGATTCCGGCCGTGCCCTCGTCGACGAGCGTCTCCTGCGCCCCGACCGCGGCGTGCGCGTCCCGGCTCGCCGGCCCCGGCGGCTCGAGCAGGTCGCTCGCCGAGCCCGCGGGCAGGTCCGAGCCCGAGAACGAGAGCATGAACGCGACGAGGTTGGCGACCTGCTGGTCGCTCGTGACCGCGAAGACCGGCTCGGTCAAGAAGCGCGCGAGCGAGTCGACGCTGCCGTCGTGCAGGAATCCGAAGCCGGCGCGGTTGGCGGCCTGCGTCGTCTCGAACCCGACCCGCTCGTACAGGTTGCGCAGATGCGGGATCTTGATCGATACGTTCGTCGACCCGTCGAGCGAGACGACGGCGTGGTGCAGCTCGCCGTCGGGTCCGGGCGGGATCTCGACCAGGCTCAGGCCGACGAGCTCGTAGTTCGTGCCGATGCCTACCGGTAGAGTATGGCACGTGACGCAGGCGACACCGTCCAGGAAGCGGGGCGGCCGGTAGAGGCTCAGCCCGCTCACCGCGTTGCCGTTGGGCAGCGGGTCGCCCGCGGAGCCGAAGCGCCCCGTGCGGTAGTGGCCCGGCAGCGGCAGGTTCGTCGGGAGCGTGTTGTCGAAGTTGCGGAAGGGGTTGGGCGGGAAGTGGAGCGTCGCCAGGAAGTCCTCGAGCTCCTGGATCTCGGCCGGGCTCGGCAGCGCGTCGTCGCCTTGCAGGCTCATGAACGCGGCCTCGAACTCCTCGATCCCCGTGCGGTCCGCGCGCCAGTGGTGGGGCTCCTTGCCGATGATGTCCTGCAGCGTCTGGGTCAGCATCGGCCCCTTCATCGGGTGCCAGTCCTGGCAGCCGCCGTCGGGGCAGTTGCCGCTGAACGGCTTGACGTCGCCGGCGGGGTTGCCCAGGTCCCACGCCAGGCGGTCCATGCGCGCGTCCACGTGGCACGACGCGCAGGCGATGTGCCCGAGCCCCGAGCGCTCGTGCGTGTCGTACACGTGCCTGCGGCCGGTCTTGATCGCCTGCGGAGAAGGGTCGAAGAAGGGCGTGCGCGAGAGCTCCGTGCCCGCGACGACGTCGACGACGGAGATCGCGGCCTCGAACTTGTCGAGCACGAAGAGCAGCCCGGCCTCGTCGTCCAGCGCGACGCCGGTCGGCCCCTCGCCCACCTCGATCGGAGCCGCGCCGACGCGCGCGCCCGTCTCGTCGACGACGACGACGTTGTTCGAGCCCATGCCCGTCACGTAGCCGCGCGTGCCCGCGGCGTTCCAGACGATGCCGCGCGGATCGCCGAGCGACGCGTCGCGCTCGGCCTGGGGGATCGTCGGCCCCGCGTACGAGAGGTGCGGGTTGAGGTCGTGCAGCGTCGCCCCGCCGCCGTCGACCAGCGCCAGCTCGACGCGCAGGAAGCGCCCCTGCAGGTTGGGCTCGAAGCGCACCTCGTTCGTGCAGTCGGTGCCGACCAGCGCGAGCGCGCCGTCCGGGAGGACGGCGAGCGCCATCCCGACGTTCATCAGCCGGTCGACGTAGCTCACCGCGAGCGTCGCCGCGTCGATCACCGCGACGTCGTGGTCGGGGAGGTCCCAGCCGACCGGGCGCCCCGAGAGCGGCGCGCTCGCCCCGCTGACGAGATCCGTCCAGTCGCCGTCGTTGTCGTCCATCCAGCGGCCGGCGGCGTCCTCCTTGACGATCAGCCCGACCGCCGGCGGCGGCGGGTTGCCCGCCTTCTGCGGCGGCGAGAGCTCCGTCCCGTCGTTGGGCGGCGGGTTCTGCCCGCCGTACGGGCCCGCCGGATGGCCGACGACGTTGGGTGGGAAGCCGCCGCTCATCGTGAGCCCCCCGCCCAGGATCGTCGAGCCGTTGCCGGACTCGAAGATCGCGGCGTACACGAGCGAGCCGTCCGGGCTCGTCGCGAGCGCGCGCGGGTCCTCGGCGTCGATCGCGACGTCGATCGGCGCGAGCGCCAGGTCGGCGGGATCGAAGACCTGCACCAGGTTCGCCTGGGAGCACGAGACGAAGGCGCGCTCGGGCGAGCCCGCGAACACGACGTCCGCCGGCTCGTCGGCGGTCGCGAGCGTCGCGCGCACGCGGCGCGTCGCGAGGTCGACGATCGACACCGTGTCGGAGACGTGGTTCACGACCCAGGCCTCGCCCGCGTTGCGCAGGCGCACCGACACCGGGTCGAGGCCGACGGGCACGTCGAAGAGCGGCGTCACGCTCGCGCCGGCGATCTCGAACACCTCGAGCCGGTTGTCCGCCGTGCTCACGGCGTAGAGCCGCCCCGCGCCGGCGTCGAGCTCGAGGGGGTGGACGTGCGGCGTCTCGAAGTTGACGAACGCCTCCGGCGGACAGGCGGACGAGTTGCCTTGCGTCAGAGCGCTGGACGGGACGAGCACGAGAGCGGCGAGGGAGGAGCCTGCGAGAGGGATCGCCCGGGGCATGGTGGACTCCGGTGTGGGGAGGACGGGAGGGCGCACGAGCAGCCGCGAGGCTCGCACCAAGCTAGCAGATCCGCCCGTTCGCGGCGGCCCCGGGTGTCGCCTGGCCCGGGCTAGCGCTATGAGCTAGCGCTCGACGCCGCCGCGCCGCTCCCTGCGCTGGGCCTCGCTCATCGCCGCCTGCTCCTCGAACTCGACGAACGCGCGGTCCTCGAACAGCGGGAACTCGGTGTGCGGGTAGCCGTCGGTGACGACCACGCCCTCCGCGACCTCGAGCCGCAGCTCCTCGGCGTTCCAGAGGTAGAGGTCGTGCACGTCCTGTGCCGTCCAGGTCCGGCCCGAGTACTGGGCCATGTCGGCCGCGATGCCCGGGTGCTCCTCGAAGCCGCGGTCGATCTGCTCGGGGCGGTAGACCGCGCCCTCGGGCAGGCCGATGAGGTACAGGCCCCAGAAGCTCGGTCCGCTCCACACGTTCGTGTTCGGGAAGACCTCGACGAACGTCTTGCAGATCCCGAGCACCTCCGCCCGCGAGCCCTTGGGGAGCCAGTAGCACATGACGCCCTCGCCCGTGAGGCGCGACTTGCACAGCTCCAGGAACTCGCGCGTGTACAGGTTGACCGTGCCGGCGCTGTAGATCGGCGGGGCCGGGTCGATGACGATGATGTCGAACTCGCGGTTCGTCATCAGTAGGTAGTTGCGGCCGTCCCCGACGACCGTGTCGACGCGCTCGGACGCCAGGATCTCGGCCGCCAGCCCGGGGTCGTGGAACCGCGCGAAGCACCTGTACATCTCCTCGACGAGCTCCACGGCCGTGATGTGCAGGTCGGGATAGGCGTACGCCGTCTTCACGGTCGACCCCATCCCGAAGCAGATCACGAGCATCGACTTCGGGTCCGGCGCGAGCATGATCGGCAGGTGCGCCATCAGCTTGGTCTCGTCGCCGAGCATCGTCATGCCGGTTCCGTTCAGCCACAGGCGCTTGTAGCGGTGGGCCCACGGCGCGTCCTCGTCGGCGACGATGCGGAAGGCGGTCACCGTGCCTTCGACGCCCTCGAGGTTGTCGAGGATCTCGTAGCTCCCCTGCGACAGGAACTTCACGCGCCGCTCGATCAGGCCGAAGAACGGGTCGCGCCCGACGAAGGCGAAGAGCGACACGCCGCAGACGAGCACCGCCGAGCCGGCGAGCGCGGGCTTCTTCGCACCGAGCCCTTGCACGTGCGCGAGCAGCGCCAGGCCGATGAGAAGGTTGGCCACGATCAACCCCAGCATCGAATTCGCGCTGCCCACGATCGGGATCAGCACGAACCCGGCCGCCGACGCGCCGAGGATGTTGCCCAGGGTGTTCGCCGCGTAGAGCCGGCCGAGCGACGCGCCGATCCGATCGCGCGCGACGAGGCACTTGGCGGCGGTCGGGAACGTCATCCCGAAGCAGAACGCGACGGGGAAGAGCAGGACGAAGGTGGCGAGGAGCGTCGCCGGCGAGTCCAGGAGCGTCGAGCGGTCCGCGGATCCCAGCCGGGGGAAGAGGTAGAGGCCGAGGATCGAGAAGCCCGAGACGGCGAACTGGATGGCCGCGAGCAGGACCAGCGGCCGGCCCGCGCGGTCGAGGTAGCGGAACAGCACGTGGCTGCCGAGCGCGATGCCGATCAGGAAGACGGTCAGCATCGAGGCGAAGGCGTAGACCGACGTCGCCATGTACAGGACGAGCTGGCGCGACCAGATCACCTCGTAGGCGAGCGCGGTGAAGCCGGAGAGGAAGATCGCGACGAGCACGAGGTTCGTCGGGACGTCCGTCTCCTGCGAGCGGGCGACGGTCGCCTCGTCCGAGCTCTCGATCTCTCCGGTCGCGCCGCCCGGGCCCCGCCTGCGGTCGAGCGCCCAGGCCGTCGCGGCGATGAAGAGGTTGATCGCGATGCCGATGCTCAGAGCGCCCCACTCGCCGAGGAAGTCGATGAAGAGGAACGCCGTGGCGGTCACGCCCACGACGGCGCCGAGCGTGTTCCAGGCGTACAGGAGGCTCAGGTTGCGCCCGAACTGCCCCAGGTTGCGCGTCAGGAAGACCGAGATGACCGGCAGCGTCCCGCCCATCAGGGTGGTCGGGACCAGGATGCAGGCGAACAGGAGGCCCGCCTTCGCGATCGTCATCGGCCAGTAGCTGCCCGCCGTCACGTCGTGCAGCCAGTGGTAGAGCGGCAGCAGCGCCGTCAAGAGGGCCGGCAGCGCCAGCGCGCAGGCGCCGATCAGGAGCTCGAGCAGGGCGTACAGCCGCAGGTGCCGGCAGCTCGGGCGGTCCGAGAGACGCCCGAACGCGAAGCCGCCCAGCGCGAGGCCGCCCATGAACGCAGCCAGGACCGTGGACGTGGCGTAGCTCGTGCACCCCAGCGTGCGGGCGAACATGCGCAGCCAGACGATCTCGTAGACGAGCCCCGCGACGCCGGAGAAGAAAAAGAGGGCGACGAGGGGCACGCGCAGGCCGGGGCGATGCTGCATCGCCCTAAACGATACCCTGGACCGCGCCGGCGCTGGCCGCCGAGGCCACGGCCTTCAGCGCTTGCGGTACACGAGGATCCACTCGTCGTGGTAGACGGGCGCGCCGAACTGCTCGCGGCACGCCTCCCGGGCCTCCTGGAGACCCGGATTGCGCTTGCCCTTGCCCTGCTCGCCCGCGGCGACGAAGGTCTGCTCGTCGGGGAGCTTGTGCAGGACGACCCAGCTCCCGGCGGGAATCCTCTTCCCGAGGCCGCGCGGACGAAGCACGCGCGTGCGGAAGCGAGCGCCCGGGTGGTCCGCCTCCCCGTAGCAGCCGATCACGCGCCCGCCGTGGATCCTCTGGTACGCCGCGAACAGCGCCATGTAGCGGTTGCGCGCCGGCCACTCGACGACGACGAGGTCCTCGTCGCCCGCGCGCTCGCGGTAGAAGGCCGGGACCGCGGACGGCTCGGCGAGCTCCTTCGGCTGGATCCCGCCGCTCATCTGCGAGATCGCCAGGCCGAACGGGTTCGCCGGCGGCAGCCCGCCGGGGATCGGCCCGAGGGCGAGCTGCACGGCCACGAGGCCGAAGGCGGCGAGCGCTACGCCGCGCCCGGCAGCGCGGCTCGCCGCGCCGAGCCGCGCGCGGAGCGCCCCGACTCCGAGGACCGGGAGGACGCAGTAGAACGGCACGACGGCCGCCTGGTAGCGCAGGAAGACGCGCGCCTCGTCGATCATCCGGAACTCCGAGGTCGCGAGCACGAGCGGAGCGGGGCCGATGGCGAGGAGCGCGCAGGCGGCGAGCCGCCAGCCGCGGCGGCAGAAGGCGACCAGGCCGACGAGGCTCAGCGCCGTGGGAACGAGGACGAGCGCGTTCCCTGGCGCGGCGAGCTCCGCGTGCCGGAACCCGAAGAGCACGAGCGCCGACGAGGCGAAGGTCCGACCGCTCACGAGCCGGTGGTACCCCTTGTTCTGGCCCAGGATCTCGAGCAGCGAGGGCAAGGTGGGCAGGGCGAGCGCGACGACCAGGCCCAGCGCGAGGAAGCTCGGGCGCATCGCCGCGAGCGTCGCGCGGACGCGCGGCCCGGCGCCGCCTCCACCGGGATCACGGGGCTCGGTGGCGCGCCACAGCCCCGCGGCCAGCCCGAGCCCGAGGAGGAACGGCAGGACCGTGATGCTGAAGTAGAAGGCGCCCGCCTGGGAGAGCCCCGACGCGAGCATCCAGCGCCACCCCGGCCGCGCGAGGAAGCGCACGTAGGTCACGAGCGAGAGCGCCCCGAAGAGCGCGACGGCGCTGTACGGCCGGCCCTCGCGGCTCCAGAAGACGAATAGCGGCGAGGTCGAGAGGAACAGCGTCAGCAGCACGCGCTCGGGCCCGGCGAGCAGCGCGCGCGTCGCGCTCGCGACGACCGCGAGCAGGAGGATGCCCGGCACGAGCGCCAGGGAGCGCAGACCCCATTCCTCGAGGCCGACCGTGGTCAAGAGCACGCGGCACAGCGCGCTGATCGGGATGCAGTTGTCGGGCAGCTGGTAGTGGGTGAGGATGTGTGCGAGCGAGCTCGTCGTCGCCGAGCTCACGGCGTGCACCTCGTCGCCGAAGACGACCTGGCTCCCGAGGTGGAAGAGGCGCAGGAACGCGCCGAATAGAACCGCGGCGACGAGGCCGAGGCGCAGGAGGCCAGCGTCCTCGCCGGGCGCCTTCGAAGCGACCGCCGGCGCCGGGGGGGCGGGTTCGTTCGGTGTCGGCAAGCGCGAGTAGGTTACGACGTCACGATGCGCAGCGTGTCGTACACCCAGTCGACCCGCTCCTGCGCCGTCTCGCGCTCGGGGGCCGAGACCACGAAGACGCCGAAGCGCTGCGCGTGGCTCGAGGGCTCCGGCACGCGCTCGCCCGGCCCGTACCACAGCTCGAGCTTGTGCACCCAGTCGCGCGCGCGCACCTCGTCCTCGCCCTCGATGCGCTCGACGCGGCCCGGCTGGGGGAAGAAGTAGCGGTTGGCGACCGCGCGCTCGAACGTCGGGACCAGGGCGTCCAGATCGGGCTCCTCGCCGATCGCGATCCGGATCGCCGCCCGTACGTAGTTCAGGCCGGTGCCGAGCGGCACGAGGCTCTCGCAGAAGTCGCCGCCGGAGAGGCGCGCCGCGATCTCGATCACCCTCGGTCCTTCAGGCGCCAGCACGACGTCGCCCTTCGCCACGCCGCTCTCGATGCCGAGCGCGCGGGCGGCGCGCGTCACGACGGCCTCGACCGCGGCGCGCTCCGCGGCTCCCAGCGCCGAGGGCACCCAGCCGCCGTTCTCCATGATCCGCGGCCGGAACCGGTCGAGGAGCTCGTAGTTGCGATCGGCGAAGCCGGGCGTCGCCGCGCGCCCGCGCCAGAGCAGCGTCTCGGTGCTGATCTGCGGCCCCGCGAGGTACTCCTCGACCATCACGCGGCCGCTGAAGGAGAGCTCGCGCGCCCGCTCGAAGTAGGGCGCGAGGTCGGCGCTCGCGTCGAGCAGGAAGACGCCGCGCGACCCCGAGCGGTCGACCGGCTTCAGGACGAGCTCTCCGCCGCGCTCGCGCGCCAGGCGCTCGAGCTCGCGCGCCGAGCGCACTTCCGCGAACCACGGGGTCGGGACGTCCGATGCGCGAAAGCGCTCCTTCATCGCGAGCTTGTCGGTCGCGAGCCGCGCCGTCTCCGGCGCGAGGTGCGGCGCGCCGACGTGCGCCGCCAGCGCCGCGACGAGCTCGGGGATGTCGCTGCCCATGGTCGCGACGCCCGCGACCTCGCCGCGCCGCTCGTCGAGGAACCCCGCGAGCGCGCGCAGGTCGCGCGTGGAGAGCGCCGCGAACTCGTCCGCGACGCTCGCGGCCGGGCAGCGCGGGTCGCGGTCGAACGCCAGGACGCGAAGGCCCATCTCCTGCGCCGTGCGGATCAGGAAGAGCTGGTCCGAGCTGCCTCCGAGGACGACCAGCGTGCGGGACATTCGGGTCGGGAAGGGCCGGACGGGCGGGAGGAAGGACGCGGTCGCGGCGCCCAGCGGCGCCGGACCGCGAACGAGTCAGCCAGGTGGGTTCGGGTTGGCCCGGGCTAGACGCCGCGCATGAGCCCTTCGGCGGCTCGCGCGACGCGCTCGGGCGTGTTGAGCGTGCCCGCTTCGACCTCGGCCTTCAGCTCGGCGAGCCGGGCCTCGCGCTCGGGGTCCGCCTGCTGCGGGCCGGCGGCGAGCTCGCGGGCGGCGGGCGAGAGCTCGACGCGGTCCTTCGAGCGCGCGCCGGCGATCTGCTCGTGGACCTCGTCGAGCTGCTCGGCGCGCTCGCGCCGCTCCTCGCGGATCTCGGTGCTCGAATGGCGGACGGTCGCCCGGTTCGTCCGGGTGATGTCGGAGCCCGGCTCGACCAGGAACCGGCGCGGTAGCGGATGCTCCTTCGGTTGGCCGTGGATTTCCATGGTGGACGCTCCGGCGGTGTTTCCCGGGATCGTCGAATCCGTTATCGGTCGGGCGCGCTCGTGGTTGAGCGGCTTTTCGAGCTCGGCGCGCCAGGGTTTACACGGCCATGACCGCGGCGCCGCGCCGACCCCGTTCCCGGGCTCCCGGACGGGCAGGGCGGTCGCCAGCGGCGGGCGGTCTTGTGCGCGGAGTGGAGCGGCCGCATGATGCCGAGCATGCGCCCATGCCGCCCAAAGGTGCGCCGAGGGCCGGGTTTCGCGCCCAGCGGGCCGGCCCTCGCGCTGCTCGCTTTCGGGAGCGCCGGGGCGCCGGCCGGCCTGGCGCTCCAGGCGGCCCCGGGCTCCGCCGGCGCCCCCGCCGCGGATCGGCGCCCGTGCCGGGTGGACTACGTGATCGCGGCCCGCCTGGACGGCGCGACCCGGCGGCTCGCGGGCGAGGAGCGGCTAAGCTTCGAGAACCGCACCGCGGACGCGGTCGCCGACCTCTGGTTCCACCTCTATCTGAATGCGTTCGCGAACAACTACTCGACCCACCTCTGGGAAGCGGGCGGCGAGTTGCGCGGCGTCGAGGTCGAGGACGGCTGGAGCTGGCAGCGCGTGCGCTCGATCGTCGCCCAGGGGGAGGAGCTCGTCGGCGGGCTCACCTACGAGCAACCCGACGACGGCCGCCCCGAGGACCGCACCGTCTTCCGCGTCGAGCTGCCCCGGCCCGTCGCGCCGGGCGAGTCGGTCGAGGTGAGCGTGGAGTGGGAGTCGCAGCTCCCGCGGGTCCGGCGCCGGACCGGGTACAAGGGCGACTTCCTGTTCGTCGCGCAGTGGTACCCCAAGCTCGGCGTCTACGAGGAAGGCCGCGGGTGGAATTGCCATCAGTTCCACCGCGACTCGGAGTTCTACGGCAGCTACGGCACGTACGACGTCACGCTCGATCTGCCGGCGCAGTACGCGGGCAAGGTCGGCGCCTCGGGGGTCCGCGTCGGGACCGAGGTCGTCGAGGGCGACCGCGTGCGGACGCGCTTCCGCGCGCCCTCCCTCGAGGACCGCGCGCGCGTCGACGCGACGGGCAAGCTGCCGTTGGTCCACGACTTCACCTGGACCGCCGACCCGGACTACTTCGTCGAGGTCGGCGACTTCCTGTACGAGGACTGGGCCCAGCGCTACCCGGACGAGGTCGCGCGCGTGGCCGCCGCGCTCGGCGTCGAGGCGAGCGAGCTGCGCCTGCGCAACGTGCGCGTCACGGGCCTGGTCCAGTCCGAGCGCTCCGCGCAGTGGCAGCGCCATTTCGAGGCCACCTGTACCGCGCTCTTCTTCTACGGCCTGTGGTTCGGCGAGTACCCCTACGAGCACGTGACGTTCGTCGACCCGGCCTGGGGGGCGCGCGCGGCCGGTGGGATGGAGTACCCGACGATCTTCACCTGCGGCACGCAGCTCTTCACGCGGCCCGCGATGCACCGCCCGGAGAGCGTCACGGTGCACGAGTGCGGCCACCAGTTCTGGTACGGGCTCGTGGGCAACAACGAGTTCGAGGCCGCCTGGCTGGACGAGGGCTTCAACTCGTACACCGACTCCGAGGCGCTCGTCCGGCGCTACGGGAAGAGCCGCGCTTCGACGTGGTACTCGGGTCTGCCCGTCTGGGGCGTGCGCCCGACGCGGCTGCCCGGCGGCGACCCGTTGACCGACGTACTCAGCGGGCAGAAGATAGGCGTGCCCCTCTTGTCGGCGGTCTTCGAAGGCGAGTTCGCGCTGCGGCCGCTCGCGGGGTCGGGCTTCGTCGACTGGTGGCGCGATCAGCCGCTCCTCTCGTTCGTCGAGGAGACGACCGACCCGCGCTGGAACGACCGCGCGCGCTACCTGGCCGATCCCGACTCCGATCCCGTGGTCACGACGGCCTGGGAGTACGTCGACCGCCAGAGCTACAGCACGAACAGCTACCCGCGGCCGGCCGTCGCGCTGCGCTCGCTCGCTGCCGTCGTGGGGGACGCAGCCTTCCTGCGCGGGATGCGGCACTACGCGGAGAGATGGCGCTACGATCACCCCTACCCCGACGACTTCTTCCGCGCGTTCAACGAGGGCGCGGGGGTCGACGTCACCTGGTACTTCGACGAGCTCTTCCGCGGGACCGGCACGCTCGACTGGAGCGTCGAGGTCGAGGCGCGCGAGAAGCCCGCGCCGCGCGGCTTCTTCGAGGGTCCGGACGGCGCGTTCGTCGAGCGCGAGGAGGAAGACGAGGCCGCGGAGGACCGGCCGGCGACGGAGCCCGACGTCGCGGGCGCCGAGCTGGAGAACGGCGAGCCCGAGGACGAGCAGCCCGCCGCTACTCAGCTGTACCGGGTCGTCGTGCGGCGCCGGGGCGAGCTGCGCCTCCCGCTCCCGATCGAGGTCACCTTCGAGGACGGCGCGACCCGCAGGTTCGAGTGGTCGCGCGATGCGCAGGCCGGTTCGCGGTGGTGGCGCCTGCCGCTCGAGCCGGGCGCCGAGCGCATCCGTTCCGTCGTCCTCGACCCCGAGCGCCGCTACTACCTCGACGCCGACATGTCCGACAACCAGTGGTTCGAAGAGGTCGACGCGTCGATGCCCCTGCGCTGGACGGAGCGCGTCGCGACCCAGTACGCGCACCTCCTGCACTGGTTCTCCTCGACGGGAGGTTGACGCGGTGGACCGGAGACACCGGGACGAGCCGCTCGAGACCGACGCGCTCCTCTTCCTGCGCTCGCTCGGCGCGGTCGCGGGGCGCTTTCCGGTGTGGCTCGTGAGCTGGCTCTTGCTCGCCGTCCTCGCGCTGGCCGTCGCGCTGCCCTGGTACGGCAGCTTCGAGCTCATGGTCGAGCACCGCTACGAGCCGGGCAGCCTCGTCCACAGCCTCGACCGCGACTTCCGCTTCGATCACCGCGAGGGCCTCGACACGCTGGCGCGCTGGAGCGCGAGCACGGGCGCGCTGCTGGCGCTCGTGGCGGCGCTGCTGGGCGTCTTCGTCTCCGGTGGATGGCTGCAGGTCATCCTCGAGCGCGCGCGCGACCGCTCCCTGCGACGCTTCTTCTTCGGCGGCGCGCGCTACTTCGGGCGCTTCTTCCGGCTCTGGCTCCTGACGCTGCTCGTGCTCGCGCTGTGGCACTGGGTGCTCTACGAGCTGCCCTGGCAGAGGCTCGTCCTGGAGGGCTGGATGGGCGTCCCGGAGAGCGACTGGACCGAGCTCGAGACGCTCGAGTCGGAGGCGAGCGCCGTGCGCCTGCGCTGGGCCCAGGACGCGCTCTTCGCGGTCGCCTTCGGGTGCACGCTCGCGTGGGGCACCTACTCGCGCACGCGGATGGCGCTTCATGAAGGGCGGTCGGCCGTCTGGGCCGGCTGCTGCGCGGCCTTCACGCTCCTGCGCCACCCGATCAAGACGCTGCGGCCGATGCTCCTGCTCTTCCTCGTCGAGCTCTTCGCCCTGCTCGCCGTCGCCGGGACGAGCACGCAATGGCTCGAGTCCGGCCTCGAGCCCGGGCGCGGGACCGCGACGGGCCGCATCCTGGTGATGTTCGCGATCGGGCAGATGGCCCTGATGTGGCGCCAGATCACGCGCGGGGCGAGCTACCACGCCGCGGTGCAGGTCAGCCGCGAGGTCGTCGCGCCGCCGCCGCGGCCCGACCCCTGGAAGTCGATCGGCGGCCCCGGCGGCCCGCAGTACCCGGTCGACGCGGGGGACGACGAGTTCGGGGTGGCGTTGTAGCCGCCATCACGGCGGCAGCCCCAGCCCCCGGGCGATGTTGATGATTTGCGGATATTTACCCTTTGTTTTGGCCGCGACAGGGCGACGATCACCCAGGCAAATGCACATGCCGCCTCCATGTTTCGATCCGCGCTGGACTACCTCCGGGACTGGACGACGCGCGCGAGCCGGAAACCCCTGGTCATCCGCGGCGCGCGCCAGGTCGGCAAGTCGCACCTCGTCCGGATGCTGGCGGGGGAGGCGTTCGAGAACCTGCTCGAGGTCGATCTGGAGGCCGAGCCGGACGCCGCCACCCTCTTCGCGTCCAAGGACCCGAGGGCGATCGTCGAGCTGCTCGAGGCTCGCTACGCGACGCCCGTAGCGCCCGGATCGACGCTCCTCTTCCTGGACGAGGTGCAGGCCGCACCGGAGCTCCTCGCTTGCCTTCGCTACTTCTACGAGCGAATGCCCGAGCTGCACGTCGTCGCCGCGGGCTCGCTCCTCGACTTCGCCTTGCGCGAGCACACGTTCTCGATGCCCGTGGGGAGGATCGAGTACCTGCACCTCGGACCCATGACGTTCGAGGAGTTCCTGCGCGCCCTCGACAAGGAGCGGCTGGCCCACTTCCTTGCCGGCTGGACGATCGGCCAAGACGTGCCCGAGGCGCTCCACAACGAGCTCTCGAGACTGGTCCGGCGCTTTCTGATCGTCGGCGGGATGCCCGCCTCCGTCGACGCTTTCGTCTCGTCGGGAACCAGCGATGAGAGCGAAGCCGTCAAGCAGGGAATCCTCTCCACGTACCGGGACGACTTCTCCAAGTACCGAAGGCGCTCCGATCCCAGCCGACTCGAGAAACTCTTCTCCCGCATTCCCCACCTGGTCGGTCGGAAGTTCATGTACAGCCAGGTGGACCGAGAAGACCGCTCGCGCGAGCTCGGCGTCGCGCTCGAGATGCTCTGCATGGCGCGAGTAGCCCACAAGGTCAGGCACAGCGCCGCCAACGGTATTCCCCTCCGCGCAGAGGCCGACGAACGGCGCTTCAAGGTCCTGTTCGTCGATGTCGGCCTCATGTGCCGCAGCTCCGGCCTCGGCATTCTGGATCTCGAGGCTGCCGAGGACCCACTGCTCGTCAATTCCGGTGCCGTATGCGAGCAGTTCGTCGGCCAGCATCTGGTGCACTCCGGCGAGCCCCACGACGAGCCCGAGGTGTTCTGCTGGATGCGCGAGAAGAGCCAGTCGAGCGCCGAGGTCGACTACGTGATCTCCTTCGGCGAGACGATCGTTCCCGTGGAGGTGAAGGCCGGCAAGACGGGCACGCTCAAGTCCCTGCACGTCTTTCTGCGCGAGAAGGAGCGTAGCTTCGCGCTGCGCTTCAACACGGACGCGCCGTCGCTCCTCGACGCCACCACGAGCCTCGCCGACGGCCGGAACCGACGGTTTCGATTGCTGTCCCTTCCTCTGTACATGGTCGGCCAGGCGCGACGGCTCTGTCGCGAGGGCTCGGGGCGCGGCTGATCCTCCCGTGGCGCTGTAGGAGAGTCGCGCGCCTCGGTTGACGAGCCAGGCACCTCGAGGAATGATGGATCCGTCGCGGCCCCGAACGGTCCAGCCACCGCCCAGAGAGAAGGAGTTCGGCGTGCAAGTCATCATCCCCGTGTGGCTCGGCTTGATGTTGCCAGCCGGTCACGACGCGGTCCAACTCGGGGGGACGGACTGCAACGGCATCCAGTCAGTGCGCCCATCGCCGTCGACGGGGCCGAGCGTCCAGCGTCTCGCCCTCGCGGGCAACTCGCTCGCGAGCACGAAGTCGAGCCGGCTCCCGGTCGGGATCGCGACCTCGCGCCGGATCTCCGTGTAGCCGGCGAGCTCGGGGATCTCGCCGGCCGCGAGCGCCTCGGCGACGAGGTCGCCGGGCAGGCCGGTTCGCCGGGCCGCGGTAGCCTCTGCCGAGATTCTAGGGGCAGATACTTTTGACACCCGGAAAGAAAAGCCCGGTGCGTGCCGCAGTGACACGGATCCCGATTCCGCCTGGGCCCTCGGACGAACCGACGCGGGCGGTAGTTTCGAGTTCATGCTCCCTTCCTTGGGCGCGAACAAGTACGCCCTGCTGGCGGGGGGGCCCGGGCTCGTGACCTCGGTCGCCGATACCCCAGCGGTGGTGCCCGGAGAGACGCCCGCAGAGATTATGCTGGTGGAGGCCTTCGGCGTGCTCGTTCGCTTCCGTGGAGCTGAAGGGGAGGCGCTGCACGTACCCACCGGAGAGTCGGTCGGCTGTCCAGCGCGGACGCTCGTCGGGTGCCGGTTCTACGTGGAGGGGAGCCCGCGACCGTTGATCGGGGATACCGCGAATCCGCTACAGTTTCTGCTCTGCGGCTTGGATGCGGGCATGTTGGAGCACGGGCCGAACGAGTTCATCCTCCTCGTCGCCGGGGCCCCCGATGCGCCCAGCGCTGGCCCGGTGCGATTGTTCGCATTGGCGGGTGGCTACCAGCTCGGGGAGTTCACGTTCGACGTGCCGTCCATCGAGCATGGCTTGGAGGTCTTCGAGGCCCGTCTACGGCCCGAGGGCGATGGCTGGGGCGGGGTCCGATTACGCCTGGTCGGTCGCTCCTCCGTGCTCGAGCGCTCGCTCGCGACGGACCGGGCGTTGTGCCGGCTGGTCTTCAGACGCTCCGACGGGACCGGCTTGACGAATGACGTTCCCTTCCGATTCCTCGAGGGGGAGGGGCCCGTGACGATCTCGGACTTGCCCGCGGGCAGGGCCGAATTCAAGGTACAGCTCGGGGCCTACGGATTCCGCTTGCCTGAGACCGGTACAGCGAACTACGAGGTCGAGATCCTCCCCGATCCCCGATCAGATCGTCGACCTGGAGCTCGACGTCAGCGGAGCCTCAGCCGTCCAGTTGGACCTGAAACGGACGGACGGCGAGCCCTGTCAGCAGGTGGTCCGAGGGCTGCTGGCAGGGGAGGCGTCTGGCCGAGGCAGAAAAGGGGAGAAGGCGCGCAAGGTGTTCGGCTACATCGAGCTGGCGGAGCCAGGGGAGCTGATCGGCCTCCTGCGCCCGGGTCGCTTTGCTCTGACGATCACCCGTCCGAGCCCCGCGGAACAAGGACCCGATGCGGGATGGTGGCCGGTCGATGTGGGCCCGGGCGAGATCGCAACGCTGGCACTCTCGGTCGAGCGTCACTGGTAGGAGCTTCGGCGCTTCTGCGTATCACAGCAGCAGCTCGAGGCGCCGGGCGATGTCGATTCGGTCGGGCTCGACGCGCGTCGAGTACGCGAGCGGCTCCACGCCCTTCGCCGCGACCTTGCGCAGCGCCTCGGCGTACTCCGGGTCGCGTGGGCATGCCCCGCATGTCGATCGACTGCTCGAGGTCCGGGATACGTCATCGTGCGCCCTGGAAGCAGCACTAGGGCGCAGAGCCGGGCGGGCCGCGGCCGTGGACGCTGAGAGGGAGGTCCGGCCCAGGAGCTCGGCCTCGCAAGGAGAATCACGCCATGAAAGCCAAGGAGCTCCCCGCGCTCGCCGTCCTCGGCATGGGTCTCTCGCCTCCGCCCCCTCTTGCGTTCGACGGCACGCAGACCGAGACGCAGCGCCTCGTCGCCGCCGATGTGCGTTCGACCGACGAGTTCGGCAGCGCCGTCGACGTCGATGGGGACGTCCTCGTGATCGGTGCGCCGTCGGACGACGACGTCGCTTTCGGCGCCGGCGCGGTGTACGTCTTCGGCCGCCGCGGGTCGCTCTGGGTCGAGGAGGCCAAGCTGACCGCGGCGGGCGACGCCGCGAGCGTGGGCGGGTTCGGGGCAGCGCTCGACCTCGACGGCGAGGCGCTGCTCGTCGGAGCTCCACGCGACCGAGCCCGCGGGTTCGAGAGCGGAGCCGCCTACGTCTTCGTCCGAGTCGGCGGCGTCTGGCAGGAGCAGTCGCGGCTGGTGGCCTCCGACACGGCGGCCCGGGACCTCTTCGGGTGGTCCGTGGCGCTGGACGGCGGCGTCGCGGCGATCGGCGCCTTCCTCCACGACTCGGCGGGCGAGGATGCGGGCGGCGCCCACGTCTTCGAGCGCGTCGGCACGAGCTGGTTCGAACGTGCGAAGGTCGTCCCCGCTGGCGCCGCCGCGGGCGACCACTTCGGGATCGCGGTCGCCCTGGACGGTGGATTGCTCGTCGCGGGAGCGCCCGGGCACGGGCGCGCGGGAGCCGCGTACGGGTTCCGGCGCGACGGCCGCGCGTGGGTGGAAGAGGGCGCGCTCGTCCCGGACTTCGAGCGACCTGCGCGCTCCTTCGGCTCCGCCGTCGCCCTGTCGGAAGGCCGGCTCGCGGTCGGGGACCGCGACGATTCGGGCGCCGAGACGCGCACGGGGGCGGCGTACGTCTTCGTGCGCCGCGGCACGGCTTGGTCGCAAGAGGCCGTCGTGCGGCCGGGCCTCGCGGACAACGATGACGTGTTCGGCGGCTCGATCGACCTCGACGGCGGGCGTCTCGTCGTCGGGTCCATGCTCGGGGACGCCGCGCTCCGCGACGCGGGGGCGGCGTACGTCTACGCGCGCCGCGGGACGACCTGGGGCAGGCTCGCCACGTCGATGGCCTCGGACGCCACGCGGAACGTCCTGTTCGGCGCGGCGGTCGCCGTCGATGGAGGCCGCGTCGTCGTCGGCGCTCCGTGGCACGGGCACGCCGGCTCGCTCGCGGGCGCGGCCTACGCCTTCGACGGGTTCCCCACGCCGCTGGGGGTGCCGTACTGCTTCGGGGGCTGGTTCGCGGGCTGCCCGTGCCTCAACGGGCTCGCGGAGGGCAACGGCATGGGCTGCCGCAGCTCGACCGGGCTTGGCGCGGAGCTCCTCGCGCGCGGCTCGACGAGCGTCGCGGCCGACGACCTCACGCTGCTCGCGTGCTTCCTGGCGCCTGGCGAGCCGGCGCTCCTGATCGCCGGCGACGAATCGGTCGGTGCGCGCCCGTTCGGAGACGGCCTGCTCTGCGCGGGCGGCGTGATCGCGCGGTTCGGCACACGTCGTGCGGGCCCGGGCGGCGACGCCCTGTGGGGGCCTGGGCTCGCGCGCCTCGGCGCGTGGAGCGCGGGGGAGACGCGCTTCTTCCAGGCCTGGTACCGCGATCCGCAAGCGAGCCCCTGCGGAAGCTCCTTCAACCTGAGCTCCGCGCTCGAGCTGGCCTCGACACCTTGACGTCACGGCGGCGGCGCGACTTCGCCCGCTGCCATGGGCGTCCTTCGCCGCGACGTGGAGCTCTCGGCGCTGGTCGACGACATCCGCCGCTTCCTCGACGACCCTCCGATCGCGGCGCGCCGCCGAGCGGCTCGACCGCGTTCGCGCCTACCGCAGCGCCCCGTCCAGGAGCACGATGTCGGCGTCGGTCTCCATCAGGGCCGCGAAGAAAGAGGTGCTTGCCGTCGCTCGACCAGGAGACCTCGAGACTGATCGTCGTCACTCGCCCCTGGAAGTCCCTGACTCGGCGCAGCGAGCCGTCCTCCGTCGAGATGAGCCAGAGGTTGGGCGTGTGGGGCGCCTGGAGGCTTGAGCACGGCAAGCGTGCGCGGGCTCGAGGCAGACGCCGCGCTCGGCAAGGGTGTGCGCGTGCACGACACCGAGCTCGGCGTCCTCGCCTCCACCCCTGCGAGCCTGGCCCTGCCGACCCACGTCCACGTCGACGTGCGCCGAATCAGTCGAAGCTGCAGCAGAGCGCGTCCGTCGTGTTGAAGAGCGCGCCGCCAGCGTCGGGATCGCGGAACCAGTACTGCCAGTACCGCACGCCCGTGCCGGGCGGAACCGGGACGTCGACCTCGGCGCGGTTCTCCACGGCGACCACCGGCGGGAGTATTCGGACGAGCCCATCACCCGCGCACAGGAACCCGTTGCCGAACGGGAGCCGGATCTGGGTCGCCCCGTGGAAGAAGATGCCGGGCTGGTTTGGCACGGGCTCCGCGCTGAAGGTGTGGACATCCAGAGCGAACTCGCCCTCGTACCGGAGGTGCGCGCCCGGGCCGACCGAGGTCGGGTTCGACTGGCACAGCTCGATGCACGGTTCCTGGACCTCGGAGGCGAGCGTCAGGACGGCGATGGCCTCGCTGGCCGTGCCGACCCAGAGCTCGTAGCCGCTCGCCACCGTGCGCGAGTTCAGCTCCCAGACTTGATTGTGCGGTAGCGGGGAATTGCCGGTGTCGTAGTGGGTGGAGCTCGCGCCCTGGAAGTGGGTCAGCCCGCCGGGGTACGGCCAGACCGTGTCGAAGGATGCCGCCCAGACGGAGCCGTCCGGAGCGACGTGGACGTGCAGGATGTCGTTGGACGGCAGCGCGGAGTTCCCGGGGTGGTAGCGCGTGTACCCGCTCGTCGCCGGATCGAAGTGGTAGAGGCCGTTGTGGGAGCCGACCCACAGCGTGCCGTCCGGGTGGGGAGCCGTGGCGGAGAGGAGGTGCGCCAGGGTGCTCTGCGTGAGGCCGAGCAGCTCGCGGGGATAGATCGACCAGGTGCTCCCGTCGGTATGGGCGATGCCGAAGACGGTCGTGATCCAGACGAAGCCAGGCAAGGACTTGTCGATCTCGACGGATCCGATCGGGCCGGCGGGCAGCGGCGAGTCCGAGGAAGTGTAGTGGACGACCTGCGAGCCCGTGATGCGGGAGATGCCGCCGTTCTCGTAGTGCACCGCCCACAGGCGCTGCAGCGTGTCCTCGTCCACCTCGAGGATGTCGACGCCCTGAGGGATGAGGTACGTGTACGACGATCCGTCCCACTCCACGAGACCTTGGATGCCGGCTGGGGCGATGGCGAGCCTACCGCTGGCGCGGAAGCACATGGCCTGGACGTCGTCCGAAGGCAATCCCCATTCGAGACCGAGCCCGTACGTGAAGTCGTTCACGTTGGTCCAAACCTCGCCGTCGAGGATGTCGAACCCGCCGACTCCCGACGCTGCGTTGCCGTTCATGAAGACGCGGCCGTCCGGCGCGAAGTCGATCGCCTGCGTCCAGAAGCCGATCATCCCCGTGTTGGTCAGCCGGTAGCGCTGCCACGCGCCGTCGACGAGCCTGGCGCTGCCGCCGATGCCGCCGGCCCATAGCGCACCGGTGGAGTCCTCGACCAGGGCGTAGGTGTGGTTCCTGCTGCCCCAGTTGCCGAGGTAGCTCCACCCGCCGCTCCACGAGAACACGTCGGCGTAGTACGTGCCGAGCGCCGCGCGCCCGCCGGAGAGCGCCACCACCAGGGAGACCTCGGAGCCGAGCCCGGCCGGGTATCCGACGACCAGCTCGTTCCCGCTCGCGTCCTGGCGCACCAGGCCCTCGTTCGTGAGGACCCACAGGTTCGACAGCTCGTCGATCGGATCTCGGCTCATGAACTGCATCGGATAGCGGCCCGGCGGCGGGTTCTGCGGGTTGCCGAGCCACGTGAAGGTGCCGTCGCGCCAGGTGCCCATGCCGAGGCTGTGCGGTGAGTCGAACCAGACGGTGTAGCTGCCGCTGCCGTCGAGGTCGGGGCGTACGGCCACGTGCGCGACGGCGTCCCAGCCCGGCCAGCCGCCGCCCCACGTGAGGCCGTTGGCGGTGGTCCAGACCTGCCAGGCACCGGTGGCCGGCGCGTAGCGCACGAGCCCACCCTGGCGAGCGCCCGCGACGTTGTAGATGGCGAGCCAGACGGTCCCGTCCGGCGCGATGTCCACGTCGGACACCTCGTGGCCGGGCATGGGAGTGCCGCTGCTGTCGTAGCGAACGAGCGACGAGGGACCGACGGCGGGATCGAAGCGGAAGAGGCCTCCCTTGCCGGCGATCCACAGCTGGCCGGAGGCGTCGCGGACGATGTCGTTGAAGCGCGGCGAGGTGATCTGGGGCACGTCGAAGCTGGAGAGGACCTCCCAGGTGCCGTCGCCGTTCTGGCGCGACATGCCGCCTTCCTCCCAGATCGGGGTGTAGGCGGCGATCCAGGGGTGGTCCACGTCGTCGATGAAGATGGCCTGGACGTAGTCGCCCAGGATGCCCGTGTTGGTCGGCCGGTAGTGGTGCCAGTCGACCTGGGTGAGCGCGGGAGGCGCCGCGGCGGCGAGCGCCATGACGACGAGGCAGCGGTGCAGCATGGTTGGTCTCCACGTGAGCCGGACCCCGCCGGCTCGATCGGGACGGATGATCGGAAGTGCGGAACTCGAAGTGTCCAGGCGAGCTCGAGGTCGCTCGGGAGCGCGATGCGGGAGCTCAGGTCGGGACGGCGGCAGCGGAAGCGCGCGGAGCGTGCGGGCTCCGCGCTCCTTCGAGCCGCGCCGATCGACGGCGATCAGTTGCAGAAGTCGACCTCCACGCCGTTCGTGAGGTTGAAGCCAGCCAGGCCGCCGAGCGATCGCCGCACCAGAGCTGGAAGTGCCAGGTCGAGCCCGGCTCGATCTGCCCCGCAGCCGCGTCCGCGGGAGGGTCCGATCGCCAGCAGGATGGCAGCGAGGCCGATCCCTTCCTTTCGGTTCGTCATCGTGTTCCTCGTAGGTGCACGGCGTCCGCGGCCTGGACGCATCACGTTGAGCGATACGACACCTTCGCATCTCTTCGAGGGCTCGACCGCCGGGGCGAAGTTCGTAGTTGCGGGCCCATCGAAGGCGCATCCGTCGGCATGGCCATCCAAGGGTGCCGGGGGGATCGGGGACCTCGGCTCGTTCCTCCCTCGCCGCTATCATCGTCCCCGGCACCGCGGGAAACGATCTCATCGAGGTTCGTTCCGGGGTCGTGCTCGTCCGTTCTCGGGTCCAGCACCCGCCCGGGGCTGCGTCAAAGCAGCAGGTGAAGGCGCCGGGCGATGTCGATCCGGTCCGGCTCGACCCGCGTCGAGTACGCGAGCGGCTCGACGCCTCTTGCCGCGACGTCGCGCAGCGCCCTTGCGTACTCCGGGTCGATCACGTCGGCGGGCGCGAACTCGGTCACGTCCGCGCGCGCGACGATGAAGAGGATCACCGCGCGGTGGCCCGCCTCGAAGAGCTCCAGGAGGTCGAAGAGGTGCTTCTTGCCGCGCGCGGTGACGGCGTCGGGGAAGAGGGCGACGCCGTCCTGGGCGAGGGTCGTGCTCTTCACCTCGACGAAGCAGCGCGTCTTGCCCGCCGCCTCGAGCACGAAGTCGAGCCGGCTCCCGCTCGGAACGGTGACCTCGCGTCGGACCTCCGCGTAGCCGGCGAGCTCGGGGATCCCGCCGGCCGCGAGCGCCTCGGCGACGAGGTCGCCGGGCAGGCCCGTGTCGACGTTGACCCAGGTCCCGTCGACCTCGACCGTCTGGAAGGTGTAGCGCAGCTTGCGCCCCTGGTTGGCGCTGTCGCGCAGGATGGCCCGCGCGCCCCGGGGCGTGCAGCCCAGGAGCGAGCCCGTGTTGGGGCAGTGGGCGGTGACGACCTCGCCGCCGGGCAGCTCGACGTCGGCGAAGAAGCGCTTGTAGCGTCGCAGGAGACGGCCCTCGAGCGTCGGGAGCGGGATGAGCATCGGCCGGGTTGTACCGTCGCGCGCGGCGACGCGGCAACGGGCATTCGCTGCCACAAAGCCCTGACATTCGCGCGCACCCGTACTAGAATCCCCGCTCCATGGCCCTGCTCACCGACCGTATGGAACGCGCCGAGGACCTCCGCAGCCGGCTGGACCAGCTGAAGGAGAGTCTTTGACTATTTGCAGCGGCTGACGCGGCTCAAGGAGATCGAGGAGCTCCAGTCCTCGCCCGGCTTCTGGAACGACCAGGAGAAGAGCCAGCGGATCGTCTCGGAGATGAAGGCGGCCCGGGCCGTCGTCGACCCGATCGCGCGCGTGGTCACGAACCTCGAGGAGGTCGAGCTCCTCGCCCAGATGGGCGCGGACGAGGGCGAGGAGCAGGTCGTCGCCGACATCGACGGCCTCCTCGCATCCGCCGCGAGCGACGTCGACAAGCTCGAGTTCCAGCTGATGCTCGGCGGCCCCAACGACAAGAGCAACGCCTTCGTCGCGATCGCGGCCGGGGCCGGCGGCGTCGATGCGTGCGACTTCGCGTCGATGCTCCATCGCATGTACCAGCGCTGGGCCGAGGAAAAGGGCTTCGACCTGGAGCAGGTCGAGTACATGGAGGAGACCGAAGGCGGGATCCGCTCGGCGACGCTGCGCGTCATCGGCCCCTATGCCTTCGGGTACCTCAAGGCCGAGGCCGGGGTTCACCGCCTCGTGCGCATCAGCCCCTACGACGCGCAGTCGCGGCGGCAGACGGCGTTCGCGTCGGTCGACGTGACGCCCGAGGTCGAGGACGACATCGAGATCGAGATCAACATGTCCGACGTCAAGGTCGACACGATGCGCGCCGGCGGCGCGGGCGGGCAGCACGTCAACAAGACCGAGTCCGCCGTGCGCATGACCCACCTGCCGACGGGGATCGTCGTGCGCTGCCAGAACGAGCGCAGCCAGCACAAGAACCGCGCGACCGCCCTGAAGCTCCTGAAGGCGAAGCTCGTCCAGCTCGAGGAGGCGAAGCGCGACGCCGAGATGAGCAAGCTCTACGGCGAGAAGGGCGAGATCGCCTGGGGCAACCAGATCCGCTCCTACGTGCTGCAGCCCTACCAGCTCGCGAAGGACCACCGCACCGGCGTCGAGCGCGGCAACGTCCAGGCGGTCCTCGACGGCGACATCGACGACTTCATCGAGGCGTACCTGAAGGCGAAGAAGTAGCGCGCTACTTCCCGGTCAGCCCGCCGACGATCCCCTCGACGAGCTCGCCCGCCGAGATGTCGCCCGAGCGGTAGCGCTTCCACAGGGGGCGCTCGACGGCGATCACCTCGGGCACCTTGGCGTAGTAGCCGGCGACGTCGCCGTAGTCCTCGTGGCCGTGGTCGAGGTGGGCGCGCACGAGGTCGGCGGCGACCAGGAAGTACAGCGTGTGCGGCGCGTCGCGGTACCGCGGGTCCGTCGCGGCGACGCCCGCCGCGCGCAGGGCGGCGCGCAGCTCCGCGAGGACCGAGCCGCCGCGCTCCTCGGACCCGTGGCCGTCGGCGATGTCGAGCACGTGGATCGACTCGTGCAGCGCGGCCTCGAGCAGCTGCGTCCCGGGGTTCTGCTCGACGGAGACGAACGAGACGCCCGCTCCGCCGCGCGCGCGGAACGTGAACCCGCCCGGCGGCGGCGTGCGCGTCACGACGTGGATCGGGGCGACGAGCCCCTCCGGCTGCATGCCGAACGCGAGCGCGAGGTCCGCGTAGACGGCGGCCTCTTTGGCGACCAGCGTGTCGCGCAGTCTCTGAGCGGCTTCCTCGAGCGGCCCCTCGCGCTCCGGCCAGACCGACTCCATCCACTGCGGCGCCGCCTCCAGGATCGGCAGCACCATCTCGAGGGCGAGCGGCCGCAGCGCGACCACTCGCTCGCCGCCCGGCGCGGGCACGCGAAGCTCGTCGGGCAGGTCCTCGAACGCGCGCCCCACCTCGTGGATGTTCGAGCACCCGTGCAGGTGGCCGTCGACGACGCCCCAGGCGAGCGCCGAGCCCAGCTGGCGCCCGAGCTCGCGCGCCGCCTCGACCGCTCCGCGCAGATCCTCGGGCGGCAGCTCGCCCGACGCGGCGAGCGAGCGCACCTCGTAGTAGAGGTCGACGAAGGACTCGACGTGGACCTCGACGCGGACGGGGGGGTCGGGGTCGTCGGGTTCCTGGGCTGCCTCCTGGTGGGCGGGCTTCGCTGGCAGCGCGAGGCCGCCGAGCAGGGCGAGCGGGAGGGCGGGGAGCGTGCTCGGGCGGACCATGTCGGGCACCTTGGGGAAGGGGAAGGGACAGGGGTTCGCCGTACGGTGAACTGCGGGTAGAGCATACTCCTGGGGGGGGCCCCCCCCCCAATGGACCGCGCCAGCCTCCCGTCGGTTGCGGACTCGTGCGCATCCTTTACCGACCGCCCGGTGGCCCCCGCTCGGTCGTTTCCAGCGAATCCTCCACCGAGCCCTCCCTCCCCGGGATCCGCATCTCGTGGAGACTGAGACCTCGGTGCCCCCGCCCCCTGCACACCTCGACCTCGAAGAGCTGCTGACCCAGCGGCCGCGGCTCGCGGCCCTCGCCCGGCGCCTCCTGGCGGACGAGCACGGGGCCGAGGACGTGGTGCAGGAGGCGTGGGTCGCCGCCCTCGAGCGGCCACCGCGCGACGAGCGGGCGATCGGCGCCTGGATGCGCTCGGTGGTGCGCACGCTGGCGCTGCGGCGGCGGCGCGGGGAGCGGCGCTCGCGGGCGCGCGAAGAGCGCGTCGCGCGGCCCGAGGTCTCGTTCGAGGGTGCGACGGTCGCAGACCGCCTGCGGACGCAGCGCGAGGTCGTGGACGCGGTCCTCGGGCTCGACGAGCCGCTGCGCGGGACGGTGCACGCGCGCTACTTCGAGGACTTGCCGCCGCGTGAGATCGCGCGCCGGCAGGGAGTCTCCATCGACACGGTGAACGACCGCCTCAAGCGCGCGCGGCGCAAGCTGCGCGCCGACCTGGGGCGTCGGCTCGCGGACGGCGGGCGGGTGGCCTGGAGCCTCGCGCTCCTGCCGCTCGCCGAGCTGTCGCCGCGCGCCGCCGCGCTGCTCGAGCTGCACCTCGCCGGCGGAGTGGCCGCCGCGGCGACGGCGACGGGCGCGACGGCGGCCGCGGGCTCGACGCCCACGTTGCCCACGTTCCTCGGAGAGCTCCTCGTGATGAAGAAGATCCTCGCCGCCGCCCTCGTCCTCGCCGCCGCCGGCGGCGGGCTCTGGTGGGCCCGAGTGCAAAGCGCACCGTCGACGCCCTCCGTCGATCCGACGGTCGAACGGCCTCTCGAAGGCAGCGTCACTGCCACGGATCCCGAGCCGCCGCTGGAGGTCCGCGAGGATCCTTCCGGAGCGCGCAGGACGGCCCCCGAAGACGAGCGCGCGAAGGCCGCCGCCGCGGCGGACTGGATCGTCCGCGGGCGCGTGTTCTTCGGCCCGAGCACGCCGGCGCCGGCGACGCAGGTTCAGGCGCGCTTGTGGTCGAGCTACGACACGAATGCGCCCGCGTTGCTCGAGGCGACGCTCACGAGCGACGCCGAGGGCCGGATCGAATGGCTGCTCGACGTTCCCGTCGAAACGGTGACCCTGCGCTGGAGCCCCGTGCTCGCGGACGCAGTCGGGTATGGCGACGGCGGGGTCGTCCCGCTGGGCGAAGCCCCGCCACAGCAGCTCGAGGTGCGCGTCTACCCGCTGGACGCGACCGTGACGGGGACCGTGCGCGACGAGCGCGGCGCGGCGGTCGCGGGCGCCCTCGTGCGCGCCTCGACGGAAGGCACGACCGACGCGGACGGCCGCTACACGGTGCGCGCGTCCTCGTTCCGCGCGCAGGAGTTCGTCCACGCGCGGGCGTCGGGTCTCGCGCAGATGCGCGCCTCGGTCGAGACGCCCGCGCCGGGCGGCGAGGTCGAGTGCGACTTCACCCTGCGTCCGGCCTTCCGCATCGCGGGCCGCGTGCTCGACGAGAGCCGCATGCCCGTGGCGGGCGCCGAGGTCGCGACCTTCTTCGGCGCCGGCAACAGCGCCACGAGCGACGCGCACGGCGAGTTCGTGCTCGACCACCTCGACCCCGGACACGACAGGCACTCGGTCAAGGTGAAGGCGGATGGCTACGTCGAGCTCAGCGAGACGATCGAGACCGGATCGGGCGAGCCCGTCGAGCGCGACTTCGTCCTGGAGCGGGGCGCGCGCCTCGCCGGGCGCGTCCTCGACGGCCGCGGCAGGGGCATCGCCGCGGCGCAGGTGTGCCTGGGCTTCTCGACGAGCGCGTGGAACGCGCAGTGGTCCCCGACGCGGGACGACGGCACCTTCGAGTTCCCCTGCGCGCCGCGCGGCGAGCAGGCTCTGTGGGTCCAGCGCGCGGGTCATGCCGCGCGCAAGCACGTCGTCCAGGTCCCCGAGAGCGGCGACCCCGAGGAGGTCACCATCGTCCTCGAGGCCGGGCGTGCGGTGTCCGGGCGAGTCGTGGACGGGGAGGGCCGCGGCGTGCCCGCCGTGAGCGTGCGGCCGTGCTACGCGGGCGACCTGCTCGACCTCTCGGTCAAGACCGACGCCGACGGCGCGTTCGCGCTCGAGCACGTGCCCGACGCCGAGGTCGAGATGTCCTTCTACCGCAAGAACTGGGACCGCGTGGACGAGGATCTCGCGCCGGGGGACATCCGCGACCTCGTCGTGGTCATGAACCCCTCCGGGCGCGTCGCCGGGCGCGTGATCGACGCGTCGACCGGCAAGGCCGTGGAGACCTTCCGCGTCCGCCTGGAGCGCGTCCGGTCGGAGCCCGGGGCGCACCGCGTCAGCCTCTCCTCGACGTGGGTCCGCGAGGGCCGCACGTTCTCGGACGCCGAGGGTCTCTGGGAGACCACCGACCTGGAGCTGCCGGCGGGTCAAGGCATCGCGGTCGAAGTGCGCGCCGAGGGCTACGCGTCGAGCGGCTTCGTGCGCGCGACGATCGCCGCCGACCCCGACCCCGACGACCTCGTCATCGCCCTGACGCGCGGCCTGCGCGTCCGCGGGCGGGTCGTCGACGCGGGCACCGGGGTGCCCGTCGCGGGGGCGCGCGTCTCCTACCAACCCGACCCGACCAAGGACATGGAGCTGCTCGCCGGCATCGCGTTCAGCGACGCGTGGACGGGCTACTTCACGCGCACCGACGCGGCCGGCGACTTCACCTTCGAGAACGTCGCCCCGCAGAAGGTGACCTTCGAGGTCGAGCACGACGACTACGAGCGCAACAGCCGCTCGGGTCCGCACGAGATCAGCGAGCACGGGCCCGAGCCCAGCTTCCTGATCGAGCTCGGCGGCGCCGGCGGCATCACGGGCGTGGCGCTGGACGCGGGCGGGGCCCCGCGAGCTGGAGTGGAACTGCTCCTGATCGGGTTCGAGGTGCGCGGAGTCGCCGGCGAGATCCAACGCACGGGGACGACCGGCGGCGACGGGCGCTTCGCGTTCTCGAACCTGCCGGAGGGGTACTACCGGCTGGGCGAGGCGGTGCCCGTTCTCCAGGGCGACCTCGGGATCGGGCGCGGCCTCGGCGTCGTCCTGCGCGGCGTGCCCAGCGCGGACGTCGTTCTGCGGGCGGGCGGAAGCGCGTCGATTCGCGGGACGCTGGTCGGGCGGGACCCGACGCCGCAGGAGGTCGAGCTGAAGCTCATGATCCTGCCGCGGACCCCGCCGAGCGCGCCGCCGTTCACGCACCCCATGTTCACGGTCGTGGCCCGCGGCGGTTCTTTCGAGCTCGAGGACCTCCCTCCGGGCACCTACACCGTCGAGTCGCGCTGGCTCGAGGACGGCAGGCCGTTCCTCGGCCACCCGTTCCAGGTCGAGCTGCAGGCCGGCGCAGCGCTGCAAGGGGAGTTCACGCTCCTCGCCCGCTGAGGCCCCGCTTCGGCGACGGACCGTACGAACTCCTCCCGCGCCAGGATCCTCCGATGAGGGGGCCCGATCGGAGCCTCGGGATGGGAACCTGGGGGGGCTCACCCTCTTCCTGCGCGTCTCTCCGCGGAGTCTCCCCATGTCCACCATCCCCCGGCAGGGGCTCGCCGGCCTTCGCCTCGGTCTGCTCTCGCTCTCCATCGCCGGCCCCGTCCTCGCGCAGCGGGCCGCCGTCGTCGAGGCGCCGTTCCGGGTCGAAGGGGCCTCCGGCGCGGCGCTCGCGCTCGCGACCCGACCCGACCCGACCCGACCCGACCCGACCTCGCCGCACTCATGCAAGCCGCGCACCGCGCGGGCGGTCGTCGTCGGCGAGCGCGGGACACGCTCCCTCGCGCCGCACGTCGCGACGTTCTCCGGACACGTCCTCGGCCGCGCGGGAACGGCGTTCGTGGCCGTCTCCCCAACCCAGGTCCAGGGCTACGTCTCCACGGGCGGCGAGCTCTTCTTCCTGAGCTCGGGAGCGCCGGCGGGCGGGCAGGTCGCCGTCACGCCGGCCTCCGCGCTCTCCGCGCGAGACGCGGCGCAGCCCTTCTGCCGGCTCGTGCGCGAGCACCTGCCCTCCGCGGACAGCGGTCCGGGCGAGGCGCTCGCCGGCTCCGGACCCGCGGTGCGCATCGCCGACGTCTTCCTCGATGTCGACCACCGCGCGCGCGCGCTGTTCTCCTCCGACCAGGACGCCATCGACTACGTGACGCTGCTCGTCGCCGCCACGACCGAGATCTAGCTCCTCGAACCCGCTGCGCGACCTCCCGCGGGCGGCCGTGCACGTGCTGACGGGCCCGGGCATCGGCGGAGTCGCCTGGACCGTCGGGGGCGTCTGCTACGACCCGGAGGGCTACGAGGTGAGCGGCATCGACGGCCACTTCCCGTACCCGATCCAGCACCGCAGCTTCGACAACTGGGACCTCTACGTCGTCAGCCACGAGTTCGGCCACACCTTCGGGTCGCCGCACACGTTCGACTACAGCCCGCCGATCGAGTGCGACGACGGCACCGGGCCCGACCACGGGACGATCATGAGCTACTGCGCGGCGTCCTTCGGCCTCGTCGGGGTCGGCATGCGCTTCCACCCGAGGGTCCAGGACCTGATGCGCGCCTACATCCCCACGCGCCCCTGCGTCGCGCCCATGCCGTTCCAGCTCGGTGACTACGACTACGACGGCGACCTCGACGACGCCGACCTGGCGGCCTTCGACGCGTACCTGGCCCAGGGCTTCCACTCCGAGGGCTGCGTCGACGCCTTCGACATGGACGGCGATCGCGTGGTCACGGCCTGCGACCGGCGCCTCCTGGTCGAGCTCATCCGGGGTCCCGGCGAGTCGTTCTGCTTCGGCGAGGGCTGTCCGTGCGGGAACGATGGCGTCGCGTGCCACGGCTGCGGCAGCTCGACCGGCTCGGTCGGCGCGGGCGGGACCCTGTTCGGCGACGGCACCTCGAGCGTGGCGGCCGATGATCTCCTGCTCGTCGCGACCGGTCTGCCGGCGCACCGGTTCGGCCTCGTGTTCATGGGCTCGTCCGAGCCCGATCACTCGTTCGGCGATGGCCGCCGGTGCGTGGGCGGCCAGATCTTCCGCTTCCCGGTGCGCAACACCGGGTACATCGGGCAGATCGCGGAGGGCCCCGGCATCGTGGCGCAGTCGCGCGCGAGGTTCGCGTCGCCCGGGCACATCCAGGCGGGCCAGACGTAGAGCTTCCAGGCCTGGCACCGCGACCCGGCGGGGCCCTGCGGCACGGCCTTCAACGTGAGCAGCGCCTACCGCGTGAGCTTCACTCCGTAGAGCCCCATTACGGCGAACTTGCGCCCCCTGGATCCCTTCGGAGCGGGGTCGAGCCTCGGGGATCCTTACGATGGGAACCCCCGCGTCGACGTTCTCGTCCCACGCCAGCAGCCCGGACCACCTCTCCAAGGAGCTCCCCCATGCCCTCGATCCCCCGTCAGGGGCCGACCGGTCTCTCGGGACTCGGTCTCGCCCCGCTCTTGCTCTCCGTCACCGCGCCGGTCTTCGCCCAGGGAGTCGCCGTCGTCGACGCCCCGTTCCGCGTCGCTGGCGCGTCCGGCGCGGCGCTGGTGCTGACGCCGCGACCCGATCTGCCCACGCGACTGGAAGTCGCCCACGGCGCGGGCGAGCTGCTCGTGCTCGCGGACCTCCCGCTCGCCGCGGATCTCTCCGTCGGCCTCGCGCTGCGTCCGGTCAGCGCGCTCGAGGTCGGCGCGCGCGCGCTCGTCGTCGATGCGCACGGGGCGCGGCTCGTCGCGCCGCGCGTCGCCACCTTCTCCGGGTACGTCGAGGGCCGCGCGGGAACCGCGTTCCTGGCCGTCTCGCCGACGCAGGTGCAGGGCTACGTGTCGCTCGACGGCGAGCTCTTCTTCATCACCTCGGGAGGGTCGGCGAGCGGGCGGGTCCTCGTCACCCCCGCGTCCGCCCTGTCGCCGCGCGGGGCAGCGGAGCCCTTCTGCCGGCTCGTGCGCGACCACCTGCCGCCGGTCGACGTGGGGGACGCGGGTCCGGGCGAGGCGCTCGCCGGCTCCGGGCCGGTCGTGCGCATCGCCGACGTCTTCATCGAGGTCGACCACGACGTGCGCGCGCTCTTCTCCTCTGACCAGGACGCGATCGACTACGCGGCGCTTCTGATCGGCGCCTCGAACGAGATCTACCGCCGCGACCTCGGCACGCCCCTGCGCATCCCCGACGGGTACCTGCGTCTGTGGACGGTGCCGCCGCCTTGGGGCGACATCTCGGGCTTCAGCGACATCCAGGACGTGCAGGCCTACTGGACCAGCGCGGCGAACCCGCTGCGCGACATCCCGCGGGCGTCCGTGCACGTCCTCACCAACCCGGTGTTCGGCGGCGTCGCCTGGAACATCGGCGGCATCTGCGACGACGAGGAAGGCTACGAGGTGAGCAGCATCTACGGCACCTTCCCGTACCCGATCGAGCACACGAGCGACGACAACTGGGACCTGCTCGTCGTCAGCCACGAGTTCGGGCACAGCTTCGGGTCGCCGCACACCTTCGACTACTCCCCGCCGATCGACTGCGACGACGGCACCGGCCCCGACCACGGGACGCTCATGGGCTACTGCCACGGGCCCTTCGGCGTCGTAGGCGTGGGCATGCGCTTCCACGCGATCGTGCAGGACACCATGCGCGCCTACATCGACAGCCGCCCGTGCCTCGAGATCGTCTCGATCCAGCCCGGCGACTACGACTACGACGGCGACCGCGACGCGGCCGACCTGGCGGCCTTCGACGCGTACCTGACCCAGGGCTTCCACTCGGAAGGCAGCCGCGAGACCTTCGACATGGACGGCGACGGCGCCGTCACCGGCTGCGACCGGCGTCTCCTCGACGAGATCGCGAACGGCCCCGGCCAGTCCTACTGCTTCGGCGCGGGCTGCCCCTGCGGGAACGACGGCGGCCCGTGCGAGGGCTGCGCGAGCTCGACCGGCGCCGGTGGCAGCCTCGCCGGCAGCGGCTCCTCGAGTGTCGCGGCCGACGACCTGGTGCTCACCGCGGCGGGCTTGCCGATGGGCGAGAACGGGATCTTCTTCATGGGCTCGACCGAGCCCGATCTGCCCTTCGGCGACGGCCGCCGCTGCGTCGGGGGACAGCTCTTCCGCTTCCCCGTGCGCAGCTCGGGGCCGGCGGGAGCGATCGTGGAGGGCCCCGGCATCGTGGCCCACTCGCACGCGACCTTCGGCGCCGCGGGCCGGATCGCGCCCGGTCAGACCTGGAGCTTCCAGTGCTGGCACCGCGACCCGGCGGGGCCGTGCGGCTCGGCCTTCAACGTGAGCAGCGCCTACCGCGTGACGTTCAGTCTCTAGACGCGGAGCCCGCCGGCTCTTCGTCCTCGCCCAGGTACCCCGTCGCGCGCAGCTCCTCGAGGAGCTGCGCGCGCTCTTCCGCGGTCAGGTGCCCCGTCGGCACGTCGCCGGCGGGGCGCGCGGCGAGGACGTCGAGCACGATCCGGCGCAGCTTCTCCACCTCGCCCGCGTGCGCCGCGGCGACGTCGTGCAGTTCCGCGGGGTCGGCCTCGAGGTCGAAGAGCCGATCCTCGCCCTCTTCGACGTGGTAGTAGCGCCAACGCTCGAGCGTCAGCCCGAACGCGCGCCCGGGCTCCCAGTCGCGGGCGCGCTCGGCCCTGTGCGAGAACGCGAACGGCCGGTCGAACGCTGGATCGAGGAGGTCGCTGCCCTCGCTCTGGCGCGCGAACTCCGCCGCGGCGGCGTGCCCGACGCGCGCGAGCAGCGTCGGCAGGAGGTCGATGGTCGAGACGACGCGCTCGAACGCCTGCGGCTGGGGCACCGAGCCCGGCGGGAGGCGCACGATCATCGGCACGTGCACCACCTCGCTCAGGATCTGGCCGTGCTCCAGCCAGTCGTGCTGGCCGAGCGCCTGGCCGTGGTCGCCGACGAGGGCGACGATCGTGCCGCCGGCGAGGCCGCTGGAGTCGAGCAGGTCGAGGACCTCGCCGACGCGGTCGTCGGTGTAGCGCACGTCCGCGTCGTAGCGGTCGTACAGGTCGAGCACGGCCGCGTGGTCGATCGGCGGCACCTCCTCGCGCTCCTTGCGCAGCATCGCCTCGACGTGCTCGGGGTAGAACAGGCGCGCGATCTCGGTGTCGGAGAAGCGCGCCTCCAGCCGCGCGGCGTCGATGCCGCGCTCGGCGACGAGCCGCTCCAGGCGCTCGTCCGCCCGGAACATCGCCCGGTACTCGGGCGGCGGGTCGTTCGGCTCGTGCGGGTCCCAGTAGTGGATCCAGAGGAAGAAGGGCCTCTTCGTGTGCTCCCGGGCGTAGCGCGAGAGCCAGGCCAGGGCGGCGGCATTGGTCTGGGCGCCTCTGCGGTGCAGCGTCTCGGGCTGGTCCCACTCGTCGAAGCCGTGCTGCAGCCCGGTCGTCCGCTTGACCGTGCTGCCGCTCACGAAGGCGGCCGTGACGTAGCCGGCGCGCTGCAGGAACTGCGCGGCGGGCACGCGCCCGGCGGACGGCTGGAAGGGTCCCTCGACCGTCCCCTTGTTGGCGACGTACCCGTGCTGGTGCGGGTAGAGGCCCGTCATGATCGAAAGGTGCGAGGGCAGCGTGGTCCCGCTGGTCGCGATCGCGCGCTCGAAGCGCACGCCCGCGGCGGCGAGCGCGTCGATGCGCGGCGAGGTCTCCCGGAAGTAGCCGTAGCAGCCCAGGTGGTCGGCGCGCAGCGTGTCGACGGTGAAGAGCAGGATGCTGGGGCGCTCGCCCTCGGGCTCGTCGCTGCAGGCGCCGCAGGCGCCGATCAGCGCTGCGCAAAGGAGCGCTCCGAGGATGCGCGACTTCACCCCGCGATCCTAGCACGGCCGCCGGCGGCCGTTCGAGGCGCGCGCAGGCCCGGGAATCGTCGAAAAGCCCCGGCCCTCGCGGGGCATCCTGCACAATGTCGGGCCGCCAACTCCCGAGAGAGACCGATGAGCGAGAAAAGACCCCATCCGCACTTCGACGACAAGGGCGCGCTCGACTGGCACACGAGCTTTGCCGAGGCCCTGGCCACCGCGCGCGCGAGCGGCAAGAAGATCTTCATCGAGCTCGGGCGCGAGCTCTGCAGCCAGTGCCGCTCCCTGGTGCAGGGAGTCGTCCCGCGCTCCGACGTGGCGCCGGTGCTGCGCGAGCACTTCGTGGCGCTCGCCGCCGACGCCGACGACCCCGAGCCCGAGGTCGTCGAGCTGGCCCAGCGCCTCGAGGGCGCGATGATGCTGCCCTTCGTGATCTTCGCCGACGCCGAGGGCCGCTTCCTCACCGGCTACTCGGGGACGACGACGCCGCCCTACTTCCTGCGGACCCTGAACAAGCTGGTCGGCAAGCCGGCGCCCGAGAACCGCTGAGCGATGCGCCTCGCCCCGCTCCTCTTCCTCGCGGCCCTCGCCGCCGCCCGTCCCCAAGACGAGGAACACCCCAGAGTGCGACAGCCCCCGCCCACGCCCGAGGAGATCGCCGAGCTGCCCGCGGACGGCGGCCCCGAGTTCAACCGCCTCGTCCACGAGAAGAGCCCGTACCTCCTGCAGCACGCCCGCAACCCGGTCGACTGGTACCCCTGGGGCGAGGAGGCGTTCGCGCGCGCGGCGAAGGAGGACAAGCCCGTTCTGCTCTCGATCGGGTACTCGACGTGCCACTGGTGCCACGTGATGGAGCACGAGAGCTTCGAGGACGACGAGGTCGCGGCCCTGATGAACGCGGGCTTCGTGTGCATCAAGGTCGACCGCGAGGAGCGCCCCGACGTCGACCAGGTCTACATGACCTTCATGCAGGAGGTCGTCGGCGGGCGCGGCGGGTGGCCGCTGACCGTCTTCCTCACCCCGGACAAGCGCCCGTTCTTCGCGGGCACGTACTTCCCCAAGCGCGGCGCCGCGGGCCGCCCGGGGATGATGGAGCTCCTGCCCGCGGTGCGCCGCGAATGGGACGAGGGCCGCGAGCGCCTTCTCGAGCAGGTCGAGAAGGCCGTCGAGTACCTCGCCGCGCGCTCGGGCGGCAGCCCCGGAGCCGCGCTGGGCGTGCGCACGCTGGAGCTGGCCGCCACGCAGCTCGCCGAGCGCTTCGACCAGGCGCGCGGGGGCTTCGGCACGGCGCCGAAGTTCCCCGTCCCGCACAACGCCCGCTTCCTCCTGCGCTGGTGGAAGCGCAGCGGCTCGGAGCCAGCGCTGTCGATGGTCGAGCGCACGCTCGAGGAGATGCAGAGGGGCGGCATCTGGGACCACGTCGGCTTCGGCTACCACCGCTACTCGACCGACCGCAACTGGTTCCTGCCGCACTTCGAGAAGATGCTCTACGACCAGGCATTGATCGCAATGGCCTACGTCGAGGCCTGGCAGGCGACGGGCGAGGCCGAGCACCGCGAGACGGCCGAGCGGATCTTCGAGTACGTGCTGCGCGATATGACCTCGCCCGAGGGCGGCTTCTACTCCGCCGAGGACGCCGACAGCGAGGGCGAGGAAGGGCTCTTCTACCTGTGGAGCGTCGCCGAGCTGAAGGCGGTGCTGGGCGAGGAGGACGGCGCCTTCGCGGCGCGCGTCTTCGGCGCGACGGAAGCGGGCAACTTCCGCGAGGAGGCGAGCGGGCAGCGCACCGGCAAGAACATCCTGTACCTCCAGGCGAGCGTCGCGGACACGGCCGCCGAGCTCGGCCTCGAGCCCGCGGAGCTCGCGCAGCGGATCGAATCGATGCGCCGCCGGCTGTTCGATGCGCGCGAGGGGCGCGTCCACCCGCTCAAGGACGACAAGGTCCTGACCGACTGGAACGGGCTCATGATCTCGGCCCTGGCGCGGGCCGCGAGCGCCTTCGCCGAGCCGCGCTACGCGCTGGCGGCGACGCGCGCCGCCGACTTCGCGCTCGAGCACCTGCGCGACGAGCACGGGCGCCTGTTCAAGCGCTACCGCCAGGGCGCGGCGGGCCTCGACGGGATGCTCGAGGACTACGCCTTCCTCGGGGCCGGCCTCTTCGACCTGTACGAGGCGACCCAGCGCGTCGAGTACCTGCGCGCGGCGAAGGAGCTCACCGACGCGATGCTCGCGCACTTCTGGGACGCGAAAGGGAGCGGGCTCTTCCTCGCGCCGGACGACGGGGAGGCGCTCGTCGTGCGCAGCAAGGAGATCTACGACGGCGCGCTCCCCTCGGGGAACTCGGTCGCCGCGCTGAACCTCCTGCGCCTCGCCCGGGCGACCGGCGAGCCGAGCTACGAGGAGCGCGCCCGGCAGCTCTTCCGCGCCTTCTCGGGCGACGTGGCGCGCCAGCCGTCGGTCTACACCGAGCTCCTGCTCGCCCTCGACTTCGCCGAGGGGCCGGCGTTCGAGGTGGTCGTTGCCGGGGAGCCGGACGCCGCGGACACGCGCGCGATGCTGCGGGCGCTGCAGCGCGAGCTCCTGCCGAACAAGGTGGTCCTGTTCCGGCCCCAGGGCGCCACGGGAGAGGAGCAGCCGGAGATCGCGAAGCTGGCGCCCTTCACCGCGGGGCAGGTGGCGCTGGAAGGGGCGGCGACGGCGTACGTCTGCCAGAACTTCGCCTGCCGGGCGCCGACGACGGACGTGGGGGAGATGCTCGCGCTCGTGCGCGGGCAGGGGGGAGGGGACGAGGAAGGGGACGACTGAGCTCGGTCGGGCACGGGCTCGGGCACGGGGCGGCGCGTATACTCCGCGCCGCTGCGATGTCCTCGGTCGAGTCGGTCTCCATCCTCCTGCCCGTCCTCGACGGGGCGCGCTACCTCGGCCGCGTGCTCGCGGCGCTCGCCGAGCAGGAGGTCGAGCTCGCCTGGGACTTCCTGGCTCTCGATTGCGGGTCCACCGACGGGACGCTCGAGATCCTCGCGGAGCGGCGCAAGGGGTTCCCGGTCGCGCTGCGCGTGCACGGGATCCGGCGCGAGGAGTTCAACCACGGCTGCGCCCGCAACCTGCTCGCGGCGCTCTCGGGCGGCGAGCTGCTCGTCTACATCACCGACGACGCGATCCCGATGGCCGCGGACTGGCTCGCGACGCTCGCGCGGAACTTCGACGACCCCGACGTGGCCGCGGCGTACTGCCGCAACGTGACGCGCCCGGGAGCGGACGTCCTCGTGCGCGCTTTCAACGAGGTCGACCCGGCCTACGGCACGCGGCGCGTCGAGACGCGCCTGCCGCCGGCGGCGGAGTACGCGCGGATGAGCCCGCTCGAGCGGCGCGTCTTCTTCAACTTCTGCGACACGGCCTCGGCCATGCGGCGCTCGGCCTGGCGCCGGCACCCCTACCCGCGCTGCGTCTTCGGCGAGGACGTGATGATGGCGCGCGCCTTCGTGGAGGCGGGCTACAAGGTCGTCTTCGACGAGCGCGCGTGCGTCGAGCACAGCCACGACTACGGCCCCGACGACCTGGCCAGGCGCGCGCGGGCGGACGCGCAGTTCAACGCCGAGTGGATGGGCCGCGTCTGCGTGCCCACGCGCAAGACCGCGCTGCGCCTGGCGCGCGAGCAGGTGCGCGAGGACCGCGAGGCGCTGGCCGCGAGCGGCGTCGCGGGCGAGGCCCTCAAGGCGGAGCTCGCGCGCGCGAGCGAGGCGCGCCGCGCGCACTTCCTCGGGCTGTGGGAGGGCGGGCGCTCGCGCCGCCGCCGGCCGCCGAGCGGCATGCTGGCGGAGCGCGAGTTTTGCGTGACGTTGCTCGCGGACGAGGCGTGGCGCGACTACTCGCGCGCCCTCGCCGAGGAGCTCGCGCGCCTGGGCTACGCCGCCACGGTCGTCGAGTGGGGGGCCGGCGCGAGCTCCGCGGACGTCCTCGCCGCGCGTCCGGAGCTCGTGCACTTCTGCTTCTCGTCGAGCGCCGTGCGCCCGGCCCTCCTGCACGTCTTCCGCGCGCGGATCCCCTACCTCGTGCAGCTCGGGCCCGAGCTGGCCGCGCGCCAGGGCGGCGAGCTCGCCGGCGGGGACGTGGTCGAGGCGTGCAAGCGCGCCGCGCTCGCGCTCGCGGCGACGCGCGAGATGCGCGCGGTGCTCCTGGCGGAGGCGAGCTTCGATCCGATGCAGCTCGCCTTCTCGCCCTGCGCCGAGCCCGCTCCCGCCGCCGGCGACGGGCGCGAGCGGACGCTGCACGAGAACGCGCTCGAGCTCGACTTCCGCTACCGCACGATCCTCGCCCAGGTCGGGGCCGCTCCGCCCGGCGTCCTCCTCGAGCGCAACGGCGACGACGCGACCGCGTGCGCGGGGCCCGTCGAGGCCGAGGGGTTCGGCGTGCTGCGGCTCGGGCCGGCGCGGCCCGGGTCCGCCGCCGGCGCGAGCGCCGAGTACCGCTTCGGCGCATTCGACCGCAAGGCACTGGTCGACGTCCATGCCACGTTCGGCGGGGCGCGCGCGGGGGAACGCTGCGCCGCGCGCGTGCGGCTCGACGGCCGCGCGTTCGGCGCCTTCGGGCCCTTCGAGTCCGCGGGCGCGCGCGAGGATCTCGTGTTCACGCTGGAGGTGGAACCCGCCCGCGACGTGCGCCGCCTGCGCATCGCCAATCACCCCGCGACCGCACCCCTGCGCCTAACCCGCGTCGTCGTCCGCGAGGCCGAGCGCCGCGCGCCGCGCCCCACCGACATCGCGCGCCAGACGGTCGTCGCGGCGGCCGGCTGGCTCGACGTCTTCCCCTCGCTCGCGCCATGACACCCGTCGCTGGCGCGCAACTCGAGCGGCTCGCGGTGCAGCATGGCGAGGCGCTCGCGGACTCCGACCTTCCGCGCGTGGCGGTCGTCACGCCCAACTTCGACGGGCGGCGCGGCCTCGAGGTCTCCCTGGGGGCGCTCTTCGCCTCGGACTACCCCAGGCGCCTCCTGTCGGTCGTCGTCGTCGACAACGGCTCGCGCGACGGCAGCGTGCGCTGGCTCGAGAAGCACCATCCGGAGGTGCGCGTCGTCGCCAACGAGAGCAACCGCGGCTTCGCGCCGGCGACGAACCAGGGCGTGCGCGCCGCCGGGCCCGCGGACGTGCTCGTCTTCCTCAACAACGACGTGCGCGTCGAGAAGGACTGGCTGCGCGAGCTCGTCTCGCCGATCGCCCGGCGCGAGTGCCAGTCGACCGCGGGCAAGATGCTCTCCTGGGACGGCAAGCTCGTCGACCACGCCGGCGGCGGGAGCAACTTCCACGGCATCGCGATCGCGCACGGCTACAGGCGGCCGCCGGATGCGCAGCTCGATTTCCCGCGCAAGTGCCTTTTCGCCTGCGGCGGGGCGATGGCCGTCAACGCCTCCGCGTACGCGGACGTCGGCGGCTTCGACGACGAGTACTTCGCCTACTACGAGGACCTCGACCTCGGGTGGCGCCTGTGGATCCGCGGCTACGAGGTGCACTACGCGCCGCGCGCGGTCTGCTTCCACCGCCACTCGAGCACCACGCGCAGGTTCCCGCGCGAGATGGTGCGCGTGCTCGAGGCGCGCAACCCGCTCTTGACCTGCTTCAAGAACTACGCCGACGAGAACCTGCAGCGCGTGCTGCCCGCGCTCCTGGCGCTCGCGCTGCGCCGCATGTGGGTGATGGCGCGCATGGGGGACGTGACCGCGTTCCGCATCGAGAACGCCGAGCGGGCGCGGCGCGGAGCGCTGCGGCGGCTCCTCGACGGCCTGCGGAAGGGCTACGGCCGCACGCGCATCGGCAAGCTGGGCGTGTCGGACATGATCGCCGTCAACGACCTGCTCGGCGACTGGGCCCACTGGGTCGAGCGCCGCGCCGAGGTGCAGAAGCGCCGGCGGCGCGCGGACGCCGAGATCTTCGAGCTCTTCCTGCGGCCCTTCTGGTGCGTCGAGGGCGAGCCGGGGTACGTCCGCCTTCAAGACACGTTGATCGACCACTTCCGCATCGACGAGCTCTTCGAGGGCCTGACCTACGCCGGCGCCGATCCCCACAAATGAGCGCGAACGACATGCAGGACCTCGTCGGGCTCGTCCCTGCCGCGGGCAAGGGCCTGCGCCTGGGGCTGCCCTACCCCAAGGAGCTCTACCCGATCATCAGCGACAACCGCTACAAGCCCGTGGCGCAGCACGTCCTCGAGAACCTCGTGAGCGCGGGCGCGCGGCACGTCGTGCTCGTCGTCAACGAGACCAAGCACCAGCTCCTCGGCTACTTCGGAAGCGGTCGGCGCTTCGGCTGCGAGCTGAGCTACGTCGTCCAGGAGCCGCTCGATGAGGCGACCGGCGGCTCGTCGGGCCTGGCCGAGGCCCTCGACGCCGGCTACCACCTCGTGCGCGGGAAGACCGTCGTGTTCGGCATGGCCGACACGATCGTCCTGCCCGTCGACGCCTTCACCGCGCTCTTCGACGAGCGGCACGCGGCGGCCGACGTCGTCCTCGGCCTCTTCGAGACCGACCAGCCGCAGAAGTTCGGGATGGTCGACTTCGACGACGCCGGCGTCGTGCGCGCGATCGTCGACAAGCCGAAGGAGACCGATCTGCGCTGGATGTGGGGCTGCGTCCTCTGGCGCCCGCGCTTCACCGAGTTCCTGCACCAGAGCCTCGCGGGCAAGGGCCCGAACGACTTCGCGACGATCCTCAACGCGGCGCGCGCGGCGGGGCTCGAGCAGTGCGCTGCGCGCATCGCGGGCAGCTACATCGACGTCGGGACCTACGACGAGATCGCGCGGCTGGAGGAGCGCTACCGGAGCCGCTGAACGACGCCCGGCGGGCTACCCGAGGCGCACGTATCCCGCGCGCCACAGCAACGCCGCGACCTGCGCGAAGAACACCGGCACGTTGAGCGCGTAGAAGGCCCACCTGCGCGTCTTGTGGCGCAGGAGCGCCATCGCGACGAGCGCGGCGAGCGCCGCTCCGAGGAGCGAGGCGAGGTGCAGCGTCACCTCGGGCACGCGCGCGCCGCCGCGGCCGGCTTGCCACTTGTCGAGGCTCCAGAGGGCGAAGCCCGTCGCGTTGCAGGCGGCGAGCCAGGCGACGAGCGGCGGCCAGCGCCAGAGGCCCCAGGCGGCCGCCGCCAGACCGGCCGCGCTGGCGAGGAAGAGGAGCGAGTAGGAGCGCTTGGGACGGCGGGGAGCCATGGCGTGGGCGCCGGGCCCCGCGCAGGGGCGCCGGGCCGTGCGCGCGGGGCCGGCACAGTAGACTCTCCCTCATCGTGAAGCTCGTCCTCGCCGGACTCCTCGCCGTGCTCGCCGTGGTGCTCGCTCTGCTCTGGTCGGTCGACCTCGGCGGGCGGCGCGCGGACGGGGCCGGGCCCGGGGCCGCGAACGGAGGCGAGCCGGGAAGCCCGCTCGGCGGCGCGGCTCGCGCGGCGCCCGAGGCCGCGCTCGTGGGAGCGGCCGACGACGACCTGGCCGCCGCTCCCGCGCAGCCCGAGCGCACCTCCGTCCCGAGCGTCGTCGACGCCGGCGCGCCCGCGGACCAGGGCGCGCTCGACGTCTCGGTGCACAGCTGGGATCCCTCGATCTCCGCCCCGTACCTCGTCGTGGCGCTGCCGGTCTCCGGCCCCGAGACCGCCTTGCGCGGTGACGTCGCCGAGTGCAGGAGCGCGATGACGCCGCAGGAGGGCATCCCGCGCGGGCGCTCGGACTTCGGGCGCGTCCATGCCGGCCACTGGCGCGTCGAGGCTTTCGCGCCCGAGCTCTTCCGCCATTCGAGCGACCCGCGCTGGCAGCGCGCGCGCGAGGACGGCGTCCCGCTCGTCGGCCTCGAGCCGCCGGCCCGCGGCCTCGCGCTCGCGCAGCGCGTGGTGCTCGTGGAGTCGGGCCGGCGCGCTTCCGCGCTGCTCGCGATCCAGGTCGAGCCCGCGCGCGGCGCGCGCGTGACCGGCCGCGTGGCGGGGGCGGATCGGCTCGAGCCCGACCGGCTGCTGGTGCGGCTGCAGGGCGTCGCGCTCGAGCTCGACGAGGGCGGGGCGTTCGACTCGGGCTGGGTCCCGCCCGGCGACCTGCGCCTGCAGCTCAACATCGTCGGCGCCGACGAGGTGATCCAGAACCCGCCGATCCTCGAGGAGCGCATGCACCTCGCGATCGGCGACGAGCGCCGCGTGCGGCTGACCCTGCCCCCGACCGAGCGCATCCGCTTCGAGGTGCTCGACCGCGCAACCGGCCGCGCCATCGACGGGGTGGCCGCGCGCGTCGAGCGCGTCGGCACGACGCTCTGGCGCCAGCTCCGGGCGGACCGCGACGTGTGGCGCTTCGAGGCCGGCGAGTACCTCGCGCTCCTCTCGTGCGCGGGGTACGAGTCCGCCGTCTACCCCTTCACGGTCGTCCCGCTGGGCGGCTCGCAGGTGCCGCCGATGAAGCTGGGCAAGCGCGCCGAGGATCGCCGCGCGCTCGTCGGACCCGACGGGCGCGGGATGACCGAGGGCACGGTGCGCTTCCACAACCTCGGCGACCAGGCGCTCTCGCCGCGCATGGCGCCGAGCGTCTCGCTCGACGGCGAGGGGACCTTCGACGCCGCCGCCGTGCCCCCCGGCCTCTACCCCGTGAGCGTCAGCAGCCGCAGCCACGGCAGCGTGCGCGGCCGGATCGACCTGCGCGGCGCCGGCCAGCGGGTCGTCTTGCGCGCGGAGCGTTGACGGCGATGGCCGGCGTCCTCACCGCGGTGATGCCCGGCCCGGGCGCGGGCGTCGAGCTGCGCGAGCTCCCCGAGCCCGAGCTCGAGCGCGATTCCGCCCTGCTCGCCGTCGCGCTCAGCGAGGTGTGCGGGACCGACGTGCACCTCGCCGCCGGTCGCCTGGCGGGCGTTCCCTACCCGATCGTCCCCGGTCACGTCACGGTCGGGCGGCTGGAGAAGATCCGCGGGCGCCTGTGCGACGTCGAGGGGCGCGCGCTCTCGGAGGGCGACGCGGTGACGTTCCTCGACGTGCACAAGACGTGCGGCGCGTGCTGGTATTGCCTGGTCGCGAAGGCGTCGACGCGCTGTCCCGCGCGCAAGGTGTACGGCATCACGTACGGCATCGAGGACGGGTTGACCGGCGGCTGGGCGCAGAAGCTCTACCTGAAGCCGAAGACGCGCGTGCTGCCCCTTCGCAGCGCGGGCTTCGAGCGCTTCATGGCGGGCGGCTGCGGGCTGCCGACCGCGCTGCACGGGATCGAGCGCGCGGAGATCGGCGTCGGCCAGAGCGTGCTCGTGCTCGGCAGCGGGCCCGTCGGGCTCTCGCTCGCGATCCTGGCGCGCGCCGTCGGAGCCGGCAGCGTCCTGTGCATCGGTGGACCGCGCAACCGGCTCGAGACGGCGCGCGCGGTGGGCGCCGAGGTGCTCGACATCGCGGACGCGGACGAGGAAGGGCGCGCGGCCTGGGTGCACGAGCGCACCGGCGGCCGCGGCGCCGACGTGACGATCGAGGCCTCCGGCGATCCGCGCGCCGTCGTGCAGGCGCTGCGCTGGACGCGCGACGCGGGGCGCGTCGTCGTCGTCGGCCAGTACACCGACGGGGGCGAGGTCGCCTTCAACCCGCACCGCGACCTGAACCAGAAGCACCTCGAGGTGCGCGGGTGCTGGGGCTCGGACTTCTCCCACTTCCACGGCGCCGTGCGGCTGATGGGCGACCCCGAGCGCAGCGCGGCGTGGGGCGCGCTCGAGCTCGAGCGCTTCGCCCTGACGCGCGCGGCCGAGGCGCTCGAGGCGGTCGCGCGCGGCGCGGTGGTCAAGGCGCTGATCGATCCGGCAATGGATCGAGGCTGAGGGCGCAAGAAAACGGCCACGTACGCATGCGAGTCCGTGGAGCCCGTGTCCGATCGGCAATCCCCGTCACCAGCCCGTCCCGGCCTCCGCGATGAGGACCGCGAGGTGCCGGCATGCCTTCTCCACGAGAGACCAGTGCGCCCAGGGCTCGACGATGCCCTTGTAGTTCGGGACGTTCGGTCTCGGCGAGGTCCTTGGGCCTCGGCTCGGCGAGCTGCCGAGCGAGCTGCAAGCAGGGGTGAGACTTCCCGGCCCGAGTCCTCTCGGTAGACGTCGCGGTAGTACGCGTCGAAGTCGCGGAGCGCGTCCTTGACCGCTGCCGGGCCCAGTGTGTCGCCGAGCGCGGCGACGTCGATGTAGTCTCGAGTCGCGGCGGGCGTCGCGACCCGCCCGCGGGGTCAGCCCTTCGCGAGCGCGCGCGCGCGGTCGGCCGCCTTCGTGCCGGCGTACTTCTCCGCGAACTCGCCGTACTTCTTGCGCGCCTTGCTCTTGCTGAGCCGCTCGGCCCTCTGGCGCGTGCTCTCGAAGGCTTCGGCCGCCTCGAGCTCCTTCTGCAGCCTGAAGTCCCCGGCGATGTTCGCGAGGGCCGTCTTGGCGCCCGCGGCGAGCTCCTCGCCCTTCAGCTCCTTGGCGATCGCCGAGTACACCTCGATCGCCGTGAGCACGTCGAGGGCCTCGAGCAGGTCGGCGGCCTGGCCGCCGATGAGCGCGACGTGCTCCTCGATCTCCGTCACGAGCGCTCCGGCGGCGGAGCGGTCCTCCGCGGCCGCGGTCTCGTCGGTCGCGAGCTTGCGCGCCTGGTCCAGCGCCTTGCCGAGCTTCCCGGCCTCGACCGCCTCCAGCGCCGGCTCGAGCGCGCGCCCGCCGCTCACCGACGGCTGGAACGCCATGAAGCCGCCCGCGGGCGGCTTGCGCGCGCCCTCGAGCGCTTCCTCGACCGTGCCCTTGGACAGCGACATCGGGTGACCCTGGAACAGGATCTCGCCCTCGGGCCCGATCAGCACGGAGCTCGGGATGCCGGTGACGCCGTACGCCTTGTTGCTCGTGGAGCTGGCGGCGGTGCGGACCTTTATCCCGTACTCGGCCACGTAGTCGGCGACCTTGTCCGCGCTCTCGTCGGACAGCGCGAGCACGATCAGCCCGTCCTCCTCGAATTCCTCCTGCAGCTCCTGCAGGTGCGGCCATGCCGACTTGCAGGGGCTTCACCAGGTGGCCCAGAACTCGAGCAGGACCGCGTGGCCGCGCAGGCCCGCGAGCGTCGGCGCGCGGCCGATGTGGTTGAACCACTTGCCGGCGTCGATCTCGGGGGCAGCGTCCTCGGAAGGCGCGGGGGCGGGGGAGGTCGAGAGCAGCGGCACCCCGAGTGCGAGCGCGGCGGCTCCCAGGTGGATCTTGCGCATGTGGGACTCCTCGTTCCGACCGGCGGCGATGGCCGCGGGCCCCCACTATAGACCGACGCCTCGATCTTCGCCCTCCGGCTCGGCTTGCAGAGCCTTTTCGATCCACCGAAACCGGCTCGGGAGAGCCTGGGCGCCGCGAGCGGCGTCGAGGTGGCCCTCCTGCCGCGCTCCTTCCAGGTGTTCCGCGGCGCGCCCGCGGACGTCCTCGGCCCGCGGCACTCGGTGCGCGTCATCTTCGACGCGGCCAAGGCCGACGAGCTCGGGTTCCCCGACCTCGCGCGCACGTTCAGCGGAGAGGGCGGCGGCGAGTGGGCGAGCGAGGCGGCCCAGCTCAACGCCGAGGACCGGCCGTCCGTGCGCTTCCGCGTCGAGTTCGACCTCGCCGCCGGCTCCGGCCCGGCCGACCCGGGAGCGACGCCGCCGAGCGCCGACTTCCTGCGCATGCCCTTCCGGTTCTGGATCCTGGTCGCCTAGACTGCATCCTTCCCCTCCCAACCCCTTCAGGCCCGGGTGGGCCGGAGCGATCCATGAGCCGACGCGTCGCCCGCGCTCTCCTGAGCGTCTCGGACAAGACCGGGATCGAGAGCTTCGCCCGCATGCTGGCCGAGATGGGAGTCGAGCTCCTGTCGACGGGCGGCACGTTCCGCGCGCTCGAGGAGGCGCGGGTCCCCGTGCGCGAGGTCTCCGAGTACACGGGCTTCCCCGAGATGATGGACGGGCGGCTCAAGACGCTCCACCCGCGGATCCACGGCGGCATCCTGGCGCTGCGCGACGTCCCGGCCCACGTCGCGGCGATGGAGCAGCACTCGATCCAGGCGATCGACCTCGTCGTCGTCAACCTGTACCCCTTCGAGGCCACGGTGGCGCGCGAGGGCGTGACGCGCGCGGACGCGATCGAGCAGATCGACATCGGCGGGCCGACCATGGTGCGCGCGGCGGCCAAGAACCACCGCCACGTCGGCATCGTCACCGACCCGCGGGACTACGGCCGCGTGCTCGACGAGATGCAGAAGCGGGGCGGCGCGCTGTCCGACGATCTGCGCCGCGAGCTGGCGTTCAAGGCGTTCGCGCTGACCGCGCGCTACGACGCGGCCATCAGCCGTTGGCTCTTCGAGGACGATCGCCGCGCGGGCATCTTCGAGGGCGAGTTCCCGCCGACGTTCACGCTCGCGGGCCGCAAGGTGCTCGATCTGCGCTACGGCGAGAACCCGCACCAGGCGGCGGCGTTCTACCGCACGAGCGAGCGCCCCGAGCCGAGCGCCGCGGGCGCCGAGGTGCTGAACGGCAAGGCGCTCTCGTTCAACAACCTCGTCGACCTCGACGCGGCTCTGGCGCTCGCCAAGGAGTTCGAGGGGCCCTTCGTGTGCGTGATCAAGCACACCAACCCGTGCGGCGCGGCCGCCGCCGAGACGATCGCGGCGGCGCTCGAGCGCGCTTGGGAGGGCGACCCGATCTCGGCCTTCGGCTCGGTGCTCGCCCTCACGCGGCCGCTCGACCTCGCGTGCGCCGAGTTCCTCGTGTCCGGCAACCGCTTCGTCGAGGCCATCATCGCCCCGGGCTTCGAGGACGACGCCTTCGAGCTCCTGACGCGCAAGCCGAAGTGGGGCAAGAGCGTGCGCCTGCTCGCGTGCGGCCCGTTCGGCCCGGCCAGCCGCGCTCCCGAGGTCGAGGTGAAGAAGCTCGTCGGCGGCTTCCTCCTGCAGAGCCGCGACCTCGCGATCGAGGGCGAGGAGAGCTTCCGCACCGTGACGCGCGCGGCGCCGACGGCCGAGCAGGCCGCCGAGCTCGCTTTCGCCAACCGCATCGCCAAGCACGTCAAGTCGAACGCCATCGTGCTGACGAAAGATCGGCGCCTGGTCGGCGTGGGGGCCGGCCAGATGAGCCGGGTCGACTCGGTGCGCATCGCCGCGCTCAAGGCGGGCGATCGGGCGCGCGGGGCCGCGCTCGCCTCCGACGCCTTCTTCCCGTTCCCCGACGGCGTCGAGGCGGCGATCGAGGCGGGAGTCGTGGCGATCGTCGAGCCGGGCGGCTCGGTGCGCGACGAGGAGGTCATCGCCGCCTGCGACGCGCGCGGCGTCCCGATGGTCTTCTCGGACGCGCGGCACTTCCGGCACTAGCGCGCTCGGCGCCCGCAGCGGCGCGCACGAGCCGGCAGGCGCGCACCGGATCGCCCACGATCGCGCTCAGGCGCGCCGTCCGCGGCACCTCCAGCGCGAGGCGCCGCTCGGCGCAGACCTCGGCGACGAGCTCGAGCTCCTCGTCGGTGGTCGTCAGCCGGCACGGCGGCTCGAGGCAGTCGAGCAGGCGGGCGACGAGCCGCCGGGCGCGCGCGCGCTCGCGGCCCGGATCGCCGCGACCGGTCGCGAGCTCGCCGCCGCGGCGCCCGTACAGCTCGTCGTGCAGCGCCGGGAAGCTCGCCGGGTCGGTCAGGGCGCTGACCATCCAGCCGTGGTCGCAGGGCGCGACGCCGTCGGGGTCGGGCGCCCGCGTCTCGTAGCGCGGCAGCGCGAAGCCGAGTCTCGCGCGCACGGCGCTCAGGGCGCGGTTGAGCTCGTCCGCCTCGCCGCCCGGGAGCGTGAACGCTCGCACCTGGCGGCCGAGGACGAGCATCTCGCACAAGAGCGGGGCGAGCTCGAACACGCCGGCTCCGAGATAGACGCTGCGGCCGGACGGGCGCAGCTCCTCGAGGTCGCCGGCGAAGCGCAGGCCCACCTCGCGCAGGTTCTCGCGCTCGGCCGCGTCGAAGAAGCCGCTCGCGTCCCCCTCGCCGTACTCGCGGCCCAGGGCTCGCCAGTCGAGCTCCTCCTCGAGCTCGGAGTAGGCCGCGGCGAAGCGCAGGCCCGGCTCGCCGTCCGGCTCTTCCATCGGCTTCGGCGCGCTCACGGGGGCGAGGATGACGCGGGACCCCGGCCGGCTCCACCGCTATTCTCTTCGCGGCGCGAGCGATGCTGGCCGGTTCGAATCCCCTGCTGACCCTGTCGGTCGTGCTGGCCGCGGGCGTGGCGTTCGGAACGCTGGCGAAGCGCGTGCGCCTGCCCTCCGTGACCGGTCAGATCCTCGTGGGCATCCTGATCGGCCCATCGGTGCTGGCCCTCTTCGACCGCGAGACGGTCGAGGCGATGCACCCGGTCACGAGCTTCGCGCTGAGCTTGATCGCGGTCACCGTCGGCAGCCACCTGAACCTGTACCGGCTCAGGAACGCGGGCAAGCGGCTGTCGCTCCTGGTGCTGCTCGAGGCGACCATCATCCCGGCGCTCGTGCTCGGAGCGACGCGCCTGACCGACGGCAACTCCTGGGAGCTGCGCGTATTGCTGGCGGCGATCGCGGTCGAGACCGCGCCCGCCACCATCCTGGCCATCGTCAAGGAGACGCGCTCGAAGGGCGTGTACGTGAAGACCCTCGTGGCCGCGGTGGCGCTGAACAACATGGCTTGCATCGCGCTCTTCGAGGCCGCGCACGCGGCAGCGCGCTTCTCTAGGGCGCGCAGCGGGGCGAGCACGCTCGAAATCGTCTCGCAGCCGCTGTTCGAGCTCCTCTACGCCGCCTTTCTCGGGGCGGGCGTCGGCCTGATCCTGGCCCTGGCCACGCGGCGCGTCGTGCGCCGCGACCGGCTCGCCACGGCGTCCATCGTGGCGATCCTGTTCACCTCGGGCCTGGCGGAGTTCGTCGGGGTCTCCGCGCTGCTCTCGTGCATGTTCCTGGGGATCGCGCTCGCCAACCTGACGCCGGAGAAGGACGAGACCGGGCACGCGGTCTTCGCCGACTTCCAGGGCGCGATCTTCGCGATCTTCTTCACGCTCGCGGGGATGAAGCTCGACTTCGCCTACCTGCTTTCCGGAGGCCTCATCGCGAGCGGCGTGGTCGTCGCCCGCCTGGCGGGGAAGCTGCTCGCGGCGTCGCTCGCCATGCGCATCGCCGGGGCGACCGAGCGCGTGCGCAAGAACCTCGGCCTCGCGCTCGTTCCCCAGGCCGGGGTCGCCGTCGGCCTGATCCTGCTCGTGCAGGAGGACGAGGCCTTCGAGCCCGCCTTCCGGCAGCTCATCCTCGCCGTCGGGCTGGCCGTCGTGACGGTCAACGAGATCATCGGCCCGATCCTCGCGCGCATCGGCCTCTCGCGCTCGGGCGACCTCGGACGGGACCGGGCGCGGCTGATCGACTTCCTGCACGAGGAGAACATCATCACCGACCTCGAGGCGAGCTCCAAGGAGGACGCGATCCGGCGCCTGACCGAGGTGCTCATCCAGTCCAACCACCTCAGCGACGACCACGACCGCCTGCTCCAGTCGATCCTCGATCGCGAGAAGGACGTCTCGACCTGCTTCGGCGGCGGCCTCGCCGTGCCGCACGGCGTCCTCGAGGAGGGCGATCGCATCGTCGGCGCGATGGGGATCAGCCGCGAGGGCCTGCACTTCGAGACGCCCGACGGCCGTCCGGTCCACTGCATCGTCGTGCTCGCGACGCCCGCTACCGAGCGCGACCGGCACCTCGAGGTGCTCGCCGCCCTGGCGCGCGCGGTGGGGACCGACCCGAGCGTGCAGCGGCAGCTGTTCAATGCCCAGTCGTCCGCCCACGCATACGAGATCCTGCATGCAGAGGAGTCGGAGGGCTTCAACTACTTCCTCGAGGACGAGGACGAGGACGAGGAGCAAGGGTCGCGGGGCTAGTCGCTTCCCCTTGCGCGTTCATCGCCCGTCCGACTCTCCGAACGTGGCTTCCATCTGCTTCACGAACGGATCCTCGGGGGCGAGCTGCTTGGCGGTGTCGAAGGCGACCCGCGCGGCCTCGGCGTTGCCCGACTGGCGGTACGCCTGCGAGAGCAAGAGGTGCGTGTGCGCGCTCTGCGGCGCTGCCTTCACCGCCAGCTCGGCGAACTTCAACATCTCCGCCGGGTCGCTCGTCGCGTAGTGCTGGGCCAGGAGATAGTAGAGCTGCGGATTCTCGAAGCCCTTCGCGTGGGCTGCCGACAGTGCCTCGAACGCGGGCTGCGCCTCGCCCCTCTGGGTCAGGACGACCCCGAGCATGTAGTGCGCCACCCCGACGTCCGGCGCGAGCTCGACGGCGCGCCTGGCGTGCGCGAGCGCCTCGTCCAGCGCATCGAGGTTGACGAGCGCGCGGGCCAGCTCGACGTGCGGCGCGTAGTCGTCCTCCTTCAGGGTGATCGCGCGCTGGAGCGGCAGCGTCGCGTCCTGGAAGGCCCCCATCTCGTTCAGGATCCGGCCCAGCTGGGTCATGACGCGCGGATCGTCGAGGTGCTGCTCGGCGAGCTTCTTTCCTTCCTCGAGCGCGACATCGAGCTGGCCGCTCTCCGTGAGCTCCTCGATGCGCGCCATGCGCGGGCCGAAGCCGGCGACGAGCGACCGCAGCGTCGCGTCGTGCGCGTCGGGCGGGTAGCGCGGCGTCGACCCCGCGCCGCGCTGCAGGTTCTGCGCGGCGTCCTCGTCGCGGCCGAGCTCCCCGAGCGCCTGCCCGAGGACCGAGTACGCGTGGCGGTAGGCCGGGTCCATCCCGATCGCCTGCTCGAGCAGCGGGACCGCCTTCTCGGCGTCGCCTTGCCGCAGGTGGACCCGCGCGAGCCCGACCAGGGGCTCGGCGAACATCGGGCCGACGGTGAGCCCCGTCTCGAACGCGGTGCGCGCCGCGTCCACGTCGCCCGCTTCCAGGAGCAGGTCGCCGAGCCGCACCTGCACGGCGGCGTTGCGCTGCGCGATCCGCGCCACCTCCTTCATCGTGGCGAGCGCGGACTCCAGGTCGCCGCCGTTGCGCTGCACGATGGCGAGCCGGTAGCGCCACTGGTTGTCCTCCGGGCTCAGGTCGAGGGCCGTCCGGTAGCAGCGCGCGGCGAGGTCCCACATGGAGTTGGCCTCGTACGCGAGGCCCAGCCTGGCGTGCGCCTGCGCGTCCTTCGGGTTCTTCTCGACCTGCTCGACGTGCTCCTCGACGAGCGCGACGACGCCGGGGTCGACGTCCGCCGAGGCGGGCAGGGTGACGATCGTGACGCCGGCGGTCGACTCGGTGCAGGCGCCGAGCCCGGCCAGCAATGCCAGCGCGATCGGCGTGCGACGCGGGAGGGCGCGTTCTCGAGACATGGGGCGAGCTGCTTGGAAGGCGGTGTTCCGGGCGAGAGGGCGAAGAAGTGTACCCGGCAGGCCCGGCGCGGGCGCCCGGGAGCGCCCTGAGGGGCTCGCCTCGGCGCTCTACGGCTGCCGGCGCCGCGAGTTAGGCTGGGCCGATGGACTGGGAACCGCCCGCCGAGTGGATCCGCGTGCGCACGATCGACGCCCACGCGGGCGGCGAGCCGCTGCGCATCGTGACGGAGGGCTTCCCCGACCTCGCCGGCGCGACGATGCTCGAAAGGCGGCGCTTCGCTTGCGAGCATTGCGATCTCCTGCGCAAGGCGCTCATGTGGGAACCGCGCGGACACGCCGACATGTACGGCTGCATCGTGACCCCGCCGGCGAGCGCGGACGGGGACTTCGGCGTGCTGTTCCTGCACAACGAGGGCTACAGCACGATGTGCGGCCACGGGATCATCGCGCTCGTCAAGGTCGGGCTCGAGACGGGCTTTCTCGCTCGGCCGGCGGGCCGCGACGAGCTGCGCATCGACACCCCCGCCGGGCGCGTTCGCGCGCAGCTCCGCGAGGACGGCGCGGTCTCGTTCCTCAACGTGCCCTCCTTCGTCCTCGAAGAGGACGTCGAGCTCGAGGTGCCCGGCCTGGGACCTGTGCGCTGCGACCTCGCCTTCGGCGGCGCGTTCTACGCCTACGTCGACGCGCGCGAGCTGGGGCTCGGCCTGCGACCCGCGGACGCCGGGGCGCTGATCGACGCGGGACGCCGCATCAAGGCCGCGGTCGGCGCGAGCCGGCGCATCGCGCATCCCGCGGGCGACGCCGACCTGGGCTTCCTCTACGGGACGATCTTCGTCGGCCACGCCGAGGGCGAAGCGCACAGCCGCAACGTGTGCGTCTTCGCCGACGACGAGGTCGACCGCAGCCCCACGGGGACCGGAGTGAGTGGGCGCGCAGCGCTCCTCTACGCCCGTGGAGAGCTCGCGCCGGGAGAGTCGATCCGGATCGAGAGCATCCTCGGGACGACGTTCGAGGTCGCGGTGCGCGAGACCGTGCGCGTCGGCGGTCTCGACGCCGTCGTCCCGGAAGTCACCGGGACGGCCCACGTGACGGGACGCCACGAGTTCCTGCTCGACCCGCACGATCCGCTGCGGGGTGGATTCTTCTTGCGGGGCTGATCGACGGGCCGCCCGGACGCGATAGGATCCCCGGCCCCCGCCCGGGCCGCCAGGGCCAGGGGCCTCCCGCGTGCAGCTCGGTTTCGTCATCGACCACTCGCGGTGCATCGGCTGCCATGCCTGCACCGTCGCCTGCAAGTCCGAGAACGACGTCCCCCTCGGGGACTTCCGGACCTGGGTCAAGTACGTCGAGGAGGGCGAGTTCCCGCAGGTGCGGCGCTCGTTCGCGGTCCTGCGCTGCAACCAGTGCAGCAACGCGCCCTGCGTGACGATCTGCCCGGTGACCGCGCTCGACAAGCGCGCCGACGGGATCGTCGACGTCGACCCGGACGTGTGCATCGGCTGCAAGGCGTGCATGCACGGCTGTCCCTACGACGCGCTCTACATCGACGAGCGCCACGGCACGGCGGAGAAGTGCCACTTCTGCGCGCACCGCACCGAGCGCGGCCTCGCGCCGGCGTGCGCGGTCGTGTGCCCGACCGAGGCGATCGTGCCGGGCGACTTCCACGACCCGCAGAGCCGCGTGTCGCGCATGCGCGCCGAGCTCGAGCTCAGCGCGCGCAAGGTCGAGGCCGGAACGGGCCCGAACGTCTTCTACCGTGACGTGGCCGAGGCGGGCATCCAGCCGGGACTCACGAACGGGGCGGGCGGCTACCTGTGGTCCGACCGGACGCCCGGACCGCAGCTCGACGCGCAGACGTTCGAAGCGCTCGAGAAGAGAGCGCGCGCGCGCACGACGTACGACGTGCCGCGCAAGGAGCTCTGGGGGACCAAGATCACCGGCTACCTCTTCACCAAGGCGATCGCCGCGGGGCTCTTCGTGGTCGGCTACGCCGCGCTCGCCAGAGCCGGACGCGGCCCGGGGCTCTTCCTGCCCCTCGCCGCGCTCCTCTTCCTGGCCGCGACGGGCGCGCTCTTGATCGCCGACCTGAAGCGGCCCGAGCGCTTCTTCACCATCCTCACGCGGCCGAACTGGAGCTCGTGGCTCGCACGCGGCACCTTCATCATCGTCGCGTACTCGGCCCTGCTCGCGCTCTGGGTGGCCCTCGCGCTCGCGGGCGCGTCGGACGGGCGCGGCTGGCAGGCGCTGCTCGCCCTCGCGACCGTGATCGGCGGATTCCTGACCGCGGCCTACACCGCGTGGCTCTTCGGTCAAGCGAAGGGGCGCGTGCTCTGGATGCGGCGCTTCGGCGGCGTGCACCTCGCCGTCGAGGCGGTCGTCGCCGGCGCGTCGGTGCTGCTGCTCCTCCTGCCGCTGCTGGGCTGGCCCGGCGCGGCGCACCCCGAGCCCGCGGGCTGGCTCGGGTTCGCGCTCATCGTGCACCTCGCGCTGACGATCTCCGCGCCGGCGTTCGCGCCCGCCGGCCGCGAGGAGGAGTACGCCCGCGCCGTGCGCCTGGTCGATCACGGGCCCTACGCGCCCCTGCACTGGGGCGTCGGGGTCGGCGTCGGCATCCTCCTGCCGCTGCTCGTGCTCACGTTCGCGAACCCGCTGCTGGTCCCGGCGGCGGGCGTGCTGGCGCTCGTCGGGCTGTGGGTCGAGTGCGACGTGCACGTGCGCGCCGGCCAGGCGCTCCCGATCAGCTAGACGACGCAGGAGCTCGATGACGCAGAACCGCTACCAGCCCCGCGAGTCGCCCTGGGAGCTCGCCGTCGGCCCCGACCCCGAGCACTGGGACGACTGGGTCGAGCTCGACCCGGCCGCCTGGCCGCGCCGGCGCGAGCGCCACTACCGCTGCATCCCGACGATCTGCTTCAACTGCGAGTCCGCGTGCGGGCTGCTCGCGTTCGTCGACAAGGAGACGGGCGAGGTGCAGAAGTTCGAGGGCAACCCCGTGCACCCCGGCAGCCGCGGCCGGACGTGCGCCAAGGGGCCGGCCACCTTGAACCAGATCCGCGATCCCGAGCGCATCCTCGAGCCGCTGCGGCGCAAGGGGCCGCGCGGCTCGGGCGATTTCGAGCCCGTGAGCTGGGAGGCGGCCCTCGCCGACATCGGCGGACGCATCCGCAAGGCGATCCAGGAGGAGCGCCGCGGCGAGGTCGTGTACCACGTCGGCCGCCCGGGCGACGACCACTTCGTGCCGCGCATGCTGCAGGCCTGGGGAATCGACGGCCAGAACAGCCACACGAACGTGTGCAGCGCCTCGACGCGCACGGGCTTCGCGCTCTGGTTCGGCGCGGACCGGCCGTCGCCGGACTACTCGCAGACGAAGTTCATCCTGCTGCTCTCGGCGCACCTCGAGACGGGGCATTACTTCAACCCCCACGCGCAGCGCATCATCGACGCCAAGAGCGCGGGCGCGCGCATCGCCGTCATCGACACGCGGCTCTCGAACACGGCGACGCACGCGGACCACTGGGTCTCGACGTGGCCGGGGACCGAGGCGGCGCTCTTGCTCGGCATCGCGCGCGAGCTCCTGCTCTCCGGGCGCTTCGACCGCGACTTCGTGCGGACGTGGACGAACTGGCGCGCGTACCTGGCGGCCGAGGACGCGGACGGACCGGGGACGTTCGAGCGCTTTCTCGAGCTCCTCGCCCGAATGTACCGGGACTTCACGCCCGAGTACGTCGCGCGCGAGTGCAAGGTCCCCGCGGGCACCGTCGGGGCGCTCGCGGACGAGATCGCGGCGGCCGGGCCGCGCTTCGCGAGCCACCTTTGGCGCAACGCCGCGTCGGGCAACCTCGGCGGCTGGCAGATCGCGCGCGCGCTGCTCCTGCTGCACGTCCTGACGGGCAGCATCGGCACGCCGGGTGGCCTCAACCCAGGTTCGTGGGACAAGCTCGTCCCGAAGCCCAGCGCGAACCCGCCGCCGAACGGCGAGTGGAACGAGCGCAGCTGGCCGCGGGAGTATCCGCTCGCGCACTACGAGATGAGCTTCCTGCTGCCGCACCTCCTGCGCGACCAGGGGAGCCGCATCGACGTGTACTTCACGCGCGTCTACAACCCGGTCTGGACCAACCCGGACGGCTGCTCGTGGATCGAGATGCTGGAGTCCGAGGAGAAGATCGGGCTGCACGTCGCGCTGACGCCGACCTGGTCGGAGACCGCGCAGTGGGCCGACTACGTGCTGCCGATGGGGCTCGCGTCCGAGCGCCACGACCTGATGAGCCAGGAGACGCACGCGGGGACCTGGATCGGCTTCCGCCAGCCCGTCGGGCGCGAGTTCCGGCGCCTCGAGCGCGGCGTTCCGGGCCCCACGCTGGGCACGAACCCGGGGAAGGTCTGGGAGGAGGCGGAGTTCTGGATCGCGCTGACGTTCGCGATCGACCCCGACGGCTCGCTCGGGATCCGCAAGTGGTACGAGTCGCGGCAGCGGCCGGGCGAGCCGCTCGACCTCGACGAGTACTACGCCGACATCTTCGAGAACAGCGTCCCCGGCTTGCCCGAGGCGGCCGCCGAGAAGGGCATGTCGGCGCTGGAGTACATGCGCAGGAACGGGGCGTTCGACGTGCCTTACGCGGGCCAGGCGCGCTACGCGGCGGACGTCGAGAGCGGCGGCGTCGAGCTCGAGGACGGCTCGCGCAAGGCGGGCTTCAAGACGCCCAGCGGGCGGCTCGAGTTCTACTCGCCGACGCTCGTCGAGTGGGGCTTCGCGGACGCGGCGGTGCCGGGCTACGTGCGCTCCCAGGTGCACTGGGCCGAGATGGACTTCGCGGCCGGGGACCGCGCGCTCCTGCCGACGTTCCGCCTGCCGACGTTGATCCACACGCGCTCCTCGAACTCGAAGTGGCTGCAGGAGATCTCGCACACGAATCCGTTGTGGGTGCACCCCACGGACGCGCTGGAGCTCGGCCTCGAGAACGGCGAGCTGGCGCGCGTGAACACGCGCATCGGGTACTTCGTGCCCCGCGTGTGGGTCACCGAGGGCATCCACCCCGGCGTCGTCGCGTGCTCGCACCACGTCGGGCGCTGGCGGTTGTTCAAGGACGTCGGCGGACACAAGATCGCCGCCTCGCTCGTCGACATCCGGCGCGAGAACGGCACGTTCCTGTTCCGCGCGCGCGAGCCCGTGGGGCCCTTCGCGAGCTCGGATCCGGACACAGAGCGGATCTGGTGGAAGGAAACGGGCGTCAACCAGAATCTGACGTTCCCGGTGCAGCCCGACCCGGTGAGCGGAATGCACTGCTGGCATCAGAAGGTGCGCATCGAGCGGGCGCGGGCGGGGGATCGTTATGGGGATGTGTTCGTCGACACGGGGAAGTCGCGGGGGGTGTGGAAGGAGTGGCGCAAGATGGCGCGGCCGGCGCCGGGGCCGGGGGGGTTGCGGCGGCCGTTGTGGTTGAATCGGCCGTTGAGGCCGAGGGACGAGGCGTTCTGGGTAGGGGGTAGGGAGCTGGGGTAGCGTCGTCCGAGCGGGACCCGGGAAGCCCGCCCGCTGCCGGGACATCCAGCCCCTGTAGAATGGCCCCCTTCCACCCTCCCCGATGCCCCCCCGGACCCGTCGTCTCGCGCTGGCCGCCGGCGCTGCCGGTCTGCTCGGAGCGTGGGCCAACGGACCCGACGACGACCCCCCCGCCGCGGTCGACTACCGCCGGGACGTCCGCCCGATCCTCTCCGACAACTGCTACGCGTGCCACGGCCCGGACGCGGCTCAGCGCCAGGCGGGTCTGCGGCTCGACGTGCGGGATTCGGCGCTGGCGAGGACGAAGAGCGGGGCCGTCCCGGTGGTCCCCGGCGCGCCGGCGGAGAGCGAGCTCTGGTACCGCGTCAACGCCGCCCCGGACGAGCGCATGCCGCCGCCGGACTCGCGCAAGGAGCTCTCGGCGGGCGAGATCGAGGTCCTGCGCGCGTGGATCGAAGAGGGCGCGGCGTGGGGCGAGCACTGGGCCTTCGTCGCCCCGCGGCGTCCGGCCCTGCCCGACGTGGCCGCTGCGGCCTGGCCGCGGAACCCGATCGACCGGTTCGTGCTCGCGCGGCTCGAGGAGCTCGGTCTCGAGCCCGCTCCGGAGGCGGCGCGCGAGACCTGGGCGCGGCGCGTCGCCTTCGACCTGAACGGCCTGCCGCCCGCGCTCGGCGAGCTCGACGAGTACCTGGCGGACGACTGCGAAGGGGCCGACGCCCGGTTCGTCGAACGCCTGCTCGCGTCGCCGCGCTACGGCGAGCACATGGCGCGCTACTGGCTGGACGCGGCGCGCTACGGGGACACGCACGGCCTGCACCTCGACAACGAGCGCGCCCTGTGGCGCTGGCGCGACTGGGTGATCGAGGCGTTCAACGCGGGGCTCCCGTTCGACCGCTTCGTGACCGAGCAGCTCGCGGGCGACCTCTTCCCCGACGCGACGCTGGAGCAGAGGATCGCGACCGGCTTCAACCGCTGCAACCCGACGACCGGCGAGGGCGGGCTGATCGCCGAGGAGTACCTCGCGAAGTACGCGATGGACCGGGTCGACACGACGGGCACGGTCTTCATGGGTCTGACGCTCGGCTGCGCCCAGTGCCACGACCACAAGTTCGACCCGTTCACGCAGCGCGAGTACTACGAGCTCTTCGCGTTCTTCAACAACCTCGCCGAGGAGGGCTCGGACGAGAACGCGCTCGCGCCGCCGCCGTTCGTCAAGGCGCCGACGCCGGAGGAGGCGCGCGAGCTCGAGGCCGCGCTCGCCGCGGCGCTGGAGGCCGAGGCGCGGCTCGACGCGCCGCTGCCGGGGGTGGACGCGCTGCAGGCCGACTGGGAGGCGGAGTGGGGCGCGCGGCTGCGGCGCGGCTTTCACCGGCTCGAGCCGCTCGCGGCGACCTCGAGGGACGGCGCCACGTTGACCGTGCAGCCCGACGGGTCGGTGCTCGCCGGCGGCGCGAACCCGGCGCGCGACGAGCACGTCTTCGTCCTGCGCACGAGCGCGGAGCACGTCGAGGCGTTGTACCTCGAGGGGCTCACGGACCCGAGCCTCCCGAACGCCGGCGTCGGGCGCGCCCCGAACGCGAACGTCGTGCTGACGAACGTCGCTCTCGAGGTCGCGCCCGCCGACGGCAGCGCCGCCGCGCGGCCCGTGCGCCTCGCTGCGGCCGTCGCGGACTACTCGCAACCGGGCTACCCGATCGGCGCGGCGATCGACGGCGACCCCGCGAGCGGCTGGGCGGTCGACGGCGGGCAGCGCGAGCCGCGCTCGGTCGCCTTCGTCCCGGAGGCGCCCTTCGGCTTCGCGGGCGGCACCGAGCTGCGCGTGCGGCTGTCGTACGAGTCGCAGTTCGGCCAGCACGCTCTGGGGCGCGTGCGCTTTGCGGCGGCGAGCGACCCGGCGCTCGTGCCGGCGGCGCCCGGTACCTGGCACGTCGCGGGTCCGTACGCCGCGCAGGACGGCGACGTCGCCTACCGCACGCCCTTCGCGCCCGAGCTGCGCGCGCTCGACCCGGACGACGCGACGGTGGGCTGGAAGCCGCGCAACGACCTCGTCGACGGGGAGCGGTTCGACTTCACGGGCGAGGGGAGCGCCGTGTACCTGCACCGGACGATCCGCGCGCCCGAGCCGCGCCGCGTGACGCTCTCGCTCGGGAGCGACGACGCGCTGAAGGTCTGGCACGACGGGACGATCGTGCTCGAGCGCAACGTGCAACGCAGCGCCGCGCCAGATCAGGATCGGGTCGAGCTCGCCCTCCACGCCGGCGCGAACCACCTGCTCTTCAAGGTCGTCAACCACGCGGGCGGCTTCGCCTTCCACTACCGGATGCTCGAGGAGGACGCGGAGAGCCCGCCTCCCGACCTCGCGCAAGCGCTCGCCGCGGCGCAGGGCGCCCTGCGCGCGGACCTCGAGCAGCGGCTGCGGCGCTTCTTCCGGCGCCGCCACTCCCCGGAGTGGCGCGCGCTCGAGGGCGAGGCGCGGCGCGCGCGCGAGGCCGCCGCCGCGATCGAGGCGCGCATGCCGCTGACCATGGTCAGCGCGGAGCGCGCGGAGAGGCGGCCCGCGCACGTCCTGATCCGCGGGCGCTACGACCGGCCGGGCGAGGCCGTCGAGCCCGGCGTGCCCGCAGCGCTCCCGCCGCTCGCCGCCGAGGGCCGCGCCGATCGGCTGGACCTCGCCCGCTGGCTCGCGCGGCCCGACCACCCGCTCACCGCGCGCGTCTTCGTCAACCGACTGTGGCAGAACGTCTTCGGCACCGGCATCGTCGCGACCGCCGAGGACTTCGGCGCGCAGGGCGAGTGGCCTTCGCACCCGGAGCTGCTCGACTGGCTGGCGGTGGAGCTCGTCGAGAGCGGCTGGGACGTGCGGCGAGTCCTGCGTCTGATCGTGACCTCGGCGACGTACCGCCAGAGCTCGCGCGTCACGCCGGAGACGCTCGCTCGCGACCCGCAGAACCGCTTGCTCGCGCGCGGGCCGCGGTTCCGCCTGGACGCCGAGACGGTGCGCGACACGGCTCTCGCGCTCGGCGGGCTGCTCGTCGAGAAGATCGGCGGTCCGAGCGTCAAGCCGTACCAGCCCGCGGGCCTGTGGCAGGCCGTCGCCTACCCGACCAGCAACACCGCGAAGTTCGTGCAGGACGAGGGGCAGGCGCTCTACCGGCGCAGCCTCTACACCTTCTGGAAGCGCACCTCGCCGCCGCCTGGCATGCAGGCATTCGACGCACCCAGCCGCGAGGCGTGCCGGGTACGGCGGGCGCGCACGAACACCCCGCTGCAGGCGCTCGTCCTCCTGAACGACGTGCAGTTCGTCGAGGCGGCGCGCGGGTTCGCGCAGCGCATCCTGGACGCCGAGGGCAGCGTCGACGAGCGGCTCGTCCTCGCCTTCCGCTCGGCGACGGCGCGCCGGCCGAGCGCGGGCGAGCTCGCGGTCCTGCGCCACGTGCACCGGCGCGCCCTCGAGGGATTCCTCTCCGACGAGCCATCGGCGCGGGCCCTGGTGGAGTTCGGGGACTCCGAGCCGCCTCCCGGAGCCTGCGCCGAGCTCGCGGCCTGGACGGTCGTCGCGAGCACGATCCTCAACCTCGACGAGACGATCACGAAAGGCTGAGCCCATGATCCACCTCGCAGGAGCGGTCCCGGTCCGCGCGGCGCTGCGCATCACGGAGGGTCGCGATGAACTCTGAGCCGAGCCCGCTGCGCGAGGGCCGGCTGCTTTGCACGCGGCGCCAGCTCCTGGGCCGCGCGGCGACCGGCATCGGCACGGCGGCGCTCGCCTCGATCCTCGACCCGCGTCTCTTCGCCGCGGGCGGGGCGGGCGCCCCGGGGGGCACGCACTTCGCGCCGCGCGCCAAGCGCGTCGTCTACCTCTTCATGTCGGGGGCGCCCTCGCAGATGGACCTCTGGGACCACAAGCCCCGGATGGAGGCGTACTTCGACCAGGACCTGCCCGAGTCGGTCATCCAGGGGCAGCGCTTCACGACGATGACGTCCGGCCAGGCGCGCTTTCCGGTGGCACCGTCGATCTTCCGCTTCGACCGGCATGGCGCAGCGGGGACGTGGGTCAGCGAGCTCCTGCCGTACACGGCCCAGATCGTCGACGACATCGCCCTCGTGCGCAGCGTCCACACCGAGGCGATCAACCACGACCCGGCGATCACGTTCATCCAGACCGGTCACGAGCAGCCCGGGCGGCCGAGCATGGGCGCGTGGATCTCCTACGGTCTGGGGAGCCTGAACCAGAACCTGCCGACCTTCGTCGTGCTGCATTCGACGTGGAGCGCGAAGCGCGACGCGCAAGCGCTCTTCTCGCGCCTCTGGGGCACGGGCTTCCTGCCCTCGCGCCACCAGGGCGTCAGCCTGCGCTCGGTCGGCGACCCCGTGCTGTACCTCTCGAACCCGCCCGGCCTCTCGCCCGAGATCCGGCGCGAGATGCTCGACGGTCTCGCCCAGCTCAACGAGGCGCGCTTCGAGGAGCTCGGCGATCCCGAGATCCGCGCGCGGATCGCGCAGTACGAGATGGCGTTCCGCATGCAGACCTCGGTGCCGGAGCTGACCGACGTCACGGACGAGCCCGAGCGCGTGTTCGAGATGTACGGGCCGGATTCGAGGAAGCCCGGTACGTTCGCAGCCAACTGTCTGCTCGCGCGGCGCATGGTCGAGCGCGACGTGCGCTTCGTCCAGATCTTCCACCGCGGCTGGGACCAGCACGGGAACCTCCCGCAGGACCTGCGCTTGCAGTGCCGCGACGTCGATCAGCCCTGCGCCGCGCTCGTGCGCGACCTCGGGCAGCGCGGGCTGCTCGACGACACGCTGGTGATCTGGGGCGGCGAGTTCGGCCGCACCGCGTACTGCCAGGGAGCGCTCTCACGGACGGACTACGGCCGCGACCATCACCCGCGCTGCTTCACGGTCTGGATGGCGGGCGGCGGTGTCCGCGGCGGTCTCGTGTACGGAGCGACCGACGACTTCAGCTACAACATCGTCGAGGACCCGGTCCACGTGCACGACCTCAACGCGACGATCCTGCACTGCCTGGGCCTCGACCACGAGCGCCTGACGTTCCGCTTCCAGGGACGCGACTTCCGGCTGACGGACGTCCACGGGAACGTGGTCCACCGGCTCCTCGCTTGAGGCCGGCCCGCCTCACCACTGTCTCCGGCTCGAAGTGCAGGAGCAGCTCGCCGTAGTGCGGCGGAAGGTCGCCGTGCGGATCGTGGCCCGTCGCGGGGTCGATCGAGATCGCCGGCGACGAACAGCCAGAGCGCGTAGCCCCGCAGCCACGCGCGGTCGGACATTTCCGTGGCTCGCAGGCTGCGCGCAACAGTCCTGTGACGGCGCAGCGCCCAGAAGCTCGCCAGCAGCGCGGGGAGGATCGTGACCATGACGCCGACCCGACCGAGCGCCGTGACGGCGGGCGCCAGCGCTCGGTCCGCCGCCGCGCCGAGCGCCGGCGTGAAGTCGTAGACGTTCATGCCCGCGGTCGTCGCGAGCGAGGCGTAGCGGAACCAGTAGACGATGCCCTTGGGAACGGGCCAGCCCAAGAGCAGGCCGGTCCCCGGCGGGTCGCCGCCGCCGGGCAGGATCTCGGGGTGCCGCAGGGCCTCGACGAAGTAGGGGATCAGCGAGGCGAGCGTGACGGCGAGGCCCAGCCCGACGCCTCCCCAGTGCGGCTTCCAGTAGCCGCGTACCCAGAGCAGCGCCGAGGCGAACACGAGCAGGACGGCGCAGTAATGCAGCTGGGCAGGAAGACGTAGTTGGAGTTGTCGAGCCAGGCCGACTGGTAGAGGCGCCAGGGGCTCAGCCAGTACAGCACGGCGAAAAGAACCCTGGCGCGCCGCCCGCAGGTCCGGCCGACGAGCCGGTCGAGGAGGACGTAGGCCAGGACGTGGCTCGCGAGGACCAGCACCACGGGGGCGCGGTGGTCCTGCCACACGAGCAGCGGCGCCCCGACGAGCAGCGCCGTGAGCCCGCCCGGGAGGAAGCCCCCGGTCGTCGACGCGGCGAGGTTGCCGACCGGAACCCAGATGCCTTGCTCCGCGAGCAGCCAGCCGCGGGTCAGGAGGCTGAGCGCGTCGCGCGCCACCTGGCAGCGCGCGAGCATGACGAGCGAGATGGCGAGGCCGGCCGCGAACAGCGCGGCGACGCGCGCTGCCGAGCGCCGTTCCAGTGCGTGCGAGCCGGCGGCCATTCTCCGGGGTACCTCGCTCCGGGGAGGATACTCTAGCGACGACCCGCGGTCTTGTCGGCGCCCGCGGGCCCCGAGGTACACTCCGCCCGATGTCCGGCCGCGTCCGTTCCACCGCGTGCCCGCTCTGCGAAGCGACAGGGAACACGCCGGTCCTCACGGGGTACGACCGCGTCTTCGCGCGCGCCGAGACCTACGAGTACGTGCGCTGTGCGGGCTGTGGGCTGCTGTTCCAGGACCCCCTTCCGGATCCCGGCGACCTTCCCGGCTTCTACCCCGAGGACTACGCGCCGCACCGCGACGGCCGCGCGGCCGTCGAGCGCAAGCTCGAGAAGCCGTTGAACCGCCTCGCGATCCGGTACTACTACGGGACGGACAGCGGCTCCCGGTCACGGCTCCTGCGCTCGGTGTTCCGCGCGCTGTCCGGCCGGATGCTGGCCGAGACGTACCCGCCTCACGGGGGCAACCGCTTCCTCGACGTCGGCTGCGGGAGCGGCGCGCGGCTGGCGCAGTACGCCGCACTGGGCTGGGAGGTGCGCGGGATCGAGGTGAGCCCGCGCGCCGTGCGGACGGCCCGCACCGGCGGCCTCGAGGTGCACTGCGGGACCGTCTTCGACGCGCCGTTCGAGCCGTGGTCCTTCGATCACGTGCAGCTGAACCACGTGATCGAGCACGTGCTCGACCCGGTCGCGGTCCTGCGCAGCGCGGCGCGCTTCCTCGCGCCGGGCGGCAGGCTCGTCGTCGTCACGCCCAACGCCGCCGGGCATGGGCTGGCTCGATTCGGCTCCTGCTGGGCGTCGCTGGACGCGCCGCGCCACATCATGCTCTTCGACCTCGCGACGGCGCGGCTGCTCGGCGAGCGCGCCGGGCTCGCGATCCGCTCGCTCACGACGCGCGCCGTGCCGCGCATCCTCTCGGAGAGCCGCGACTACCTGCGCCGGCAGGGGCGCGAGCTCCCGGACGGGATCCGGGAGCGTCGCGACCTGATCGATGCCGCGGCGCGCGCAGGGCGCCCCTCGCGCGCCTACAGGCGCTGGATCGCCCCCCTCGCAGCCGTCAACGCCCGGCGCGGGCGCGGCGAGGTCATGGACGTCGAGTACGCGCGACGGGAGCCGCGTTGACGGCCGAGCCGACCCCCCGCGCGCCCGCGCGCGAGCCCATCGCGATCGCGGGCCACCGTGGCTACCGTTACGCCGAGCTCGCCCCGTCGCTCGCCCGGGCGCTGCCCGCGTGGCTCGAGCAACGCACGGTCTCCGGCGGCGTCGAGATCAAGCGCGGGCGCGTGCACCGCAGCGGCGACTACCTGGTCAAGTTCTTCGGGCCCGAGACGCAGCTGCGCGCGCGGCTGCGGCCGGCGGCGGCCATCCGCAGCGCCGACCGGCACGTCGCCGTACGCGCGGTGCGCACGCCCAAGCCGTACGCCGCGCTCGAGCGGCGCGAGCGCGGGCGCGTGCTCGGCAGCATGCTCGTCACCGAGTTCGTCGAGGGGGGCTTCCTCTCCGAGCTGTGGGGCGAGGATCGGGCGGCGATGCAGGCGTTCCCCGAGTTCATGGCGAGAATGGTGCGCGGCGGCGTGTTCCACGGCGACTTCCACCTGCAGAACGCGGTCTGGGACGGCGCGCAGTGGGTGCTCCTCGACCTCGGCGCCGTGCGGCACGCGTTCCGCAACCTCTTCTCGCGGCGCGTGATCGAGACGCAGTGGGCCCGCGCCTGGCTCGGTCTCGAGAGGCCGCCCGAGTTCCGCGCGTCCTTCGAGGCCTTCCTCGTGGCCGCGCAGCTACCCTGGGACCCCGCGGACGCGTGGGAGCGGGTTCGCATCCGCAGCGAACGCTGGAGGTCGCTGCAGATCGAGGACGAGGGCGGCGGACCGGCGTGAGGGATGCTCGCATCCGCCTGCTCCTGGTCTACCAGGACGAGCGCCTGGCCTCCTCCCGCATCCGCGTGCTCGAGATGGCTCCGTGGCTCGAGCGGCTGGGCGCCGAGGTCGAGTGCCGGGCCTACCCCGAGGGCCCCGCGCAGTGGCGCGCGCTGCTCGCCCGCGCGGCGTCCGCCGACGTCGTGCTGCTGCAGAAGAAGCTGCCGGGGATCCTCGCTGCCGCGCTGCTGCGCCGCCTCCGCGCGCCGCTCGTCTTCGACTTCGACGACGCCATCCCGCTGCGCCAGCACCCGCGCGGCGGCGTCTTCGAGTCGGCGACTCGCGCGCGGCGCTTCGCCCGCGTCGTGCGGGCGGCGCGCGCGATCGTCGCCGGGAACGAGCACCTCGCGAAGCTGTGCGGTAGGCCGCCGGAGGACGTGCTCGTCTGTCCCTCGGCCGTCCCCACCGACGTTCCGCTGCGCTGGGAGCGCCCCGCGAACGCGCTCGCGCGCATCGGGTGGATCGGCGGGCGCGGCAACCTGGACCAGCTCGAGGAGCTGGCCGCGCCCCTGGGCCGCCTGGCGCAGCGTCACGAGCTCTGCTTCGTCGTGATCTCCGACGAGCGCCCGCGAGCGTGGCGGGCCTGCCCGCTGGAGTGGATCCCCTGGAGCGCGCAGGACCAGGGCCGTGAGCTCGCGCGGCTCGACATCGGAGTGATGCCGCTCGCGGATACGCCGTGGAATCGTGGCAAGTGCGCCTACAAGCTGCTGCAGTACATGGCCACGGGCGTCGCGTGCGTGGTGTCGCCGGTCGGCATGAACGCGCAGGTCGTCGAGCCGGCGCGGAACGGGCTCCTGGCGGACACGCCCGAAGCGTGGGAGCGGGCCCTCGAGCGCCTCCTCTCGGATCCCGCCCTGCGCGACGCGCTCGGCCGAGCCGGGCGATCGACGGTGGAGCGCGAGTTCGCCTACCCCGTCCTCGCCGAGCGCTTGCTGCGCTTCCTGCGGTCCGTCGAGAGACCCGCGCCGGGACCGCCCGTCCGTCAGAACAGGGGGTAGATGTTCGAGCTCTGGCTCTGCGCAGCGCGCCTGCGGCGGCGCACCGCGAGGACGGCCTCGAAGACGGCGGCCAGGACGACGGCCGCGATGAGGATCTTCCAGATCATTCGGGGAGAGCCTAGCGAGCCGGTTCCGGAGGGGCAATGGCCCGAGCGTCGTCGAAGGGTGGATGCCCTCGAGGGCGAGGCGTAGCCTGGTTCGGCATGACCGGCCCGGCGACGCGCGAGGAGGTCTCGCAGAAGGTCCTGCGCTTCTACGAAGAGCTCCCATTCAACTACTACGGCTCCGAGAGGAAGGCGATCGAGAGCATCCGCGAGAACCCGCTCGCGATCTACGAGGACCTGCACGCGCTCCTGCGCGGCGACGAGGTGCAGAGCGTGCTCGAGATCGGCTGTGGCGCAGGCTGGTTCGCCAACTCCCTCGTTCACCATTACGGGAAGCGCGTCGTCGCCGTCGACATGACGCCTCCGGCGCTCGAGCGCGCGCGCAGCGTCGCCGAGGCGATCGGTGCGACGGGCCGCGTCTCGTTCGTGCACAGCGACCTGTTCGACTGCGAGGCGGAGTCCCCGGTGGACCTCGTGGCGAGCAACGGCGTCCTGATGTGCACCTACGACTGCAAGAAGGCCTTCCTGCACGTCGCCCGCTTCGTCGCTCCCCGCAAGTACCTGTTCGTCGGCCTCTACCACCTCTACGGGCGCCGGGTCTACAAGGCCATCGCGCACGCGACGGGCGACGAGGTCCACCTGCGCTCCTGGTTCCGCGACCAGGTGCTGCACCCGCACGAGACCCAGCACACGCTCGAGGAGGTCCTGGGGTGGATCGACGAGGCCGGCTTCGAGCTCCTGAGCACGAGCATCAACCGCTTCGGTCCGATCGAGAGCCGCGCCTCCCTCATCGAGCAGGAGAAGGAGTACGAGCGGATCTCCGAGCAGCGCAACAAGGTCGAAGGCCGCTACTTCCCCGGCTACTTCACGGTCCTCGCGCGGCGCGTCTAGCCCTCGTCTGGCCCGCTTCTGGCCCCGGTCCAGCCGGGCCGCCGCGCGAGGACCGTGAAGAATCCCGGGAAGTAGCGGCCCTCCTCCCGGTTGCGGCGCACGGACAGCGCCGCGTAGCTCTTCTCGAGCTCGATCAGCTCCGAGCGGCCGACGAGCGGCTCGAAGTGGTTGATGCTCGTGCTCAGGAGCTCGAAGCCGGCCTCGTCGATCCACCCCAGGACCTCCTCGAGCGTGTGCTGGGTCTCGTGCGGGTGCAGCACCTGGTCGCGGAACCACGAGCGCAGGTGCGTCGCTTCGCTCGCCGCGGGGTGGATCTTCGCGTAGCGGGCGAGCGCCGCCTCTTCTCCCTCCTCGTCCACGATCTCGCGGAACATGTCGAGGAACGGGCGCCGGCCGTACCGGTGGTAGAGCCCGACGAAGAGGTGCCCGCCGGGCGCGACGAAGCCGGCCACGCGCTCGAAGCCGGCGCGGCAGTCGCGCGTGTGGTGCAGGACGCCGATCGACGCTGCCAGGTCGACGAGCCCGTCGGGCCGGAAGTCGAAGAGGTCGGACTCGACGAATCGCGCGCGATCCCCGACACCGACGGCGGCCGCGACCGCGCGCGCCCGCTCGATCGCGCGAGCCGTCATGTCCACGCCGGTCACGTCCACGCCGTAGTGCAGGGCGACCGAGTTGCTGAACCAGCCGGCGCCGCAGCCGACGTCGATCACCGAGCGCACGCCGCCGCTCCCGAGCAGCGCGTGGAGGTCCGGGTAGGTGAGCACGGCGTTCTCGCGGATGCTCTTCGCCGCTGCCTCGGCCGAGCCGTAGTAGTTGAACGGCAGGTCGGCGTAGAAGTCGCGGACGCGATCGGTGACTCCCATCGCTTCAGGCGAGCCCACAGCCGCGGATGTAGTCGGCGGCGACGCGGTTGCCCCGATCGTTGAGGTGGACGCGGTCGACGAACAGCCACTCGTCGTGGTGGCTCCCGTGGCCGAAGGCCTCGTTCGAGTCGAAGAAGGAGATCCCCTCGGCCGCGCAGATCTGCGCGAGCACCGCCGCGTATCGGGAGTGGGTCTCGGCCGTGAAGTGATCGCGCATCGCGTTCCAGGTGTTGGAGTGACGGGTGTCGAGCTCCGCGGCGAGGTCGACCTCTTCCTCCGAGGGACGCTTGTCGATCCAGGTCATCACGGGTTGCAGCACGAAGGCGACGTCGACGCCCAGAGGGCGGCAGAGCCGGCTCCAGATCGACAGGTTGCGCCGGTAGAACTTCAGGGCCGACTCGACGACGTCTCCCGAATCGGCCGCGCGCCCGTCGACGGCTCGCTGCGGGCGGAAGAGGTCGCCCAGGCTCGCGCTCGCCCAGTCGGTCCGGGGGCCCACGAACGGATCGAACACGGCCTTCATCACCCTGCGCCGCGCGCTCAGGCGACGGCGGTTCATGCGTCGCTGGTAGCTGTCCAGGTAGAACATCGGTCCGCATCGATCGGCGTCGATGCCCAGCGCGGCCACCACGAGCTCGGCCACCCCGCTGAACAGCACGACGCGCTCGAGGTCGGCGAAGTCCCCGTGGTCGATCATGAAGAGGACGAGCTCCTGGGTCGAGGAGATGGCCTTGCCGCCCGCATTGCGCCAGGCCGCTGCGGACGTCTCGTTGAGGATCGAGGAGATCGTCTGCTCGTCGCGGGAGGCGCCCACGCCGAACGTCACCGAAGCGCCCACGACGAGGCCGGTGGGCTCGCCCCCCGGCGCCGGGCCGAAGTTGTCGAGCGCGGCGCCGTTCCTCGTCGACAGGCGGTACCCGCGCGCGTCCGTGTGGACGACTTCGGACGAGAAGCCCGGCTCGTTGAAGGACATGACGTACGGCCACCAGTGACGCTTCATCTCGTCGTAGACCCGCAGCTGCGGGGCCCACCGGTAACGCGCTGTCGTCGCTTCGCCCAAGACGTCCGCCTAGCCCTTCTCGGTCAGCCTCCAGAGCGCCTCGCCGACGACGCGCCGCGCTCCCGTGGGCTCCTTCTTCGGCCTGCGCCGGAGCATGTCGCACTCGTCGCACGGCTTCAGGCCGTCGAGGTCGCGCGCGCCGGTGCGGCGGCGCAGCTCCTGCATCGCCGTGCTGTTCCACGCCGAGGCGATGGTGTCGCCCGCGGCGAGGTCGCCCACGATGTTGTAGCCCTCCGAGTCGAGGCAGCAGGCGTGCACCTTCCCGTCGAAGGTGACGACGATGCGCGTGTAGATCTGGGAGCAGATGCTCGTGCCCTCGTCCTCGCGGCGCTTGAACTCCGTCTCGTTGGACATCCCCGCGAAGTTGTGCATGAAGCGCGGGTCGTACACCACGTCGTAGCCGTCGAAGAGCGCGCGGTAGGCGTCCGACGTGACCGGCCGCGCGTCCTTTGCGTACGGGACGAGCTCCTGGAGGTAGACCACCGGGTGCTTCGACCCGCGCTGGCGCTTCAGCTCGAGGAAGCGGCGGATGTTGCCGACGACGAGGTCGAAGTCGCTGCGCACGCGCATGCGGTTGTAGTCGTCCTCGTTCGCCGTGTCGAAGCTAAAGTGCAGCTCCTGCAGACCGGACTCGAGCAGCTCGAGCGCGCGCTCCTCGTTCAGGCTCTTGGCGTTGGTGTGGATCTTGGCCTCGAGCCCGGCATCCACCACCGCGCGGATCATCTCGAAGATCTTCTTGTGGAGCAGGGCCTCGCCGTAGCAGAACAGGTACACCTGCCTCGGGCGCAGCTCGACCAGCTCCGCGAGCACGCGCTCGAAGATGTCCATCTTCATCATCCCGCGCGCCCGATCGCCCCAGTCGCTCTGGGGACAGAAGGTGCACGCGAGGTCGCAGGCGTTGCACGGGTCCACATACACCTGGAGCGGCGCGTAGGGCAGGAGCGTCGCCCGGCGGCGCATCGCCTCGGTCTGGAGGAAGCGCCGGGCGTACTTGTTGCTGACCAGGCCTCTCGCGGTCGCGGGCGTGCCCATGGAGGCGAGCGACTCTAGCCTGGCCGCCGGGGGAGGCCAAGGAGCCCCCGGTCGCCGGACCCTCCCGGTTTTTCGGGGATTGCGTGCCGGCAGGAGGCGCCCGCTCCGTGGAAGGAGACAGCGAGTGTTCGTTCTCGGGGCGGGACCCGAGAAGGGAGCGGGAGGCAGCGGAGGAGCTCGGCCGGGGAGGCCGGGCTCCTCCCTCTCTCTGCTACCCCTGGCACATGCGTATGCGGCTCGTTCGAGACGCGTCCGACGAGTGGGAGCGCACGGAGGGCGAGCCGCCGGCAGGGGAGAGCGCCGACAACGACGTCGCGCCGGGCCACGGCACCATCGGCGACGCGCCCTGATCAGTAGTTCTTCGCGAACAGCACGCGCTGCGCGCTCGGGGCGCCCGTCCGGATGCACTTCCCCGGCTCCGGCTCCGGCCCCTGGCCCGGCAGCGCGATGCAGCGGATCGTCGCCTTGGTCTCTTCCTTGATGGCGCCCTCGGTCTCGGCCGTGCCGTCCCAGTGCGCCCACACGAAGCTCGACTCCTGACCCTCGAAGCAGGCCGTGAACTCCTCCCAGGTGTCCGCCGTGTGCGTCCTGGACTCGCGCAGGGCGACGGCGCGCTCGTAGAGGGCGCGCTGGAAGCGGTCGAGGATCAGGCCGACCTGCACGCCGAGGTCCTGCATCGGCAGGCTCTCCTTCTTCGGCCGCCCGCGCTCGTCCGGCTCGGCGACGCGCAGCTTGGAGAGCACGGTCCGCGACTCGAGGTCGCGCGGTCCGATCTCCAGGCGCAGCGGGACGCCCTTGCGCTCCCACTCGTAGTACTTGGCCCCGGGCTTGATGCCCTCGCGGTCGTCGACCTCGACGGCGAGATCGTCGTCGCGCAGCTCGGCGGCGATGCGCTGCGTCGCCTCGAGGACGGCGCTCCTCTCGCCGTCCTTCTTGTAGATGGGCACGATCACGACGTGGATCGGGGCGACGCGCGGGGGGAGCACGAGCCCCTCGTCGTCGGAGTGCGTCATGATCAGGGCGCCGATCAGCCGCGTAGACGCGCCCCAGGACGTCTGCCAGACGTAGTCGCGCTGGCCTTCCTTGTTCTGGAACGTGATGTTGAAGGCCCGACCGAAGTTCTGGCCCAGGTCGTGGCTCGTCGCGGACTGGAGTGCTTTGCCGTCCTGCATCATCGCCTCGATGCAGCGCGTCTCGATCGCGCCCGCGAAGCGCTCGCTCTCGGTCTTGATGCCCTGGATCACGGGGATCGCGAGGAGCTCCTGGACGCTGTCGCGGTAGATGTCGAGCATGCGCTGGACCTCTTCTCGCGCTTCCTCGTGCGTCGCGTGCGCAGTGTGCCCCTCTTGCCAGAGGAACTCGCCCGTGCGCAAGAAGAGCCGCGTGCGCAGCTCCCAGCGCACGACGTTGCCCCACTGGTTGATGAGGAGCGGCAGGTCGCGCCAGGAGTCGATCCACTTGGAGAAGAAGTGGCCGATGATCGTCTCCGACGTCGGGCGGATCACGTACGGCTCCTCGAGCTCCTTGCCGCCGGCGTGCGTGACGACGGCCAGCTCGGGCTGGAAGCCCTCGACGTGCTCGGCTTCCCTCTGGATGAAGCTCATCGGGATGAGCAGCGGGAAGCTGGCATTGCGGTGGCCGGTCGCCTTGAAGCGCCGATCCAGGTCCCCCTGGATCTTCTCCCACAGCGCGAACCCGTGGGGCCGGATCACCATGCAGCCCTTGACGACCACGGCGGGCTCGGCCAGCTCGGCCGCCTGTATGACGTCCTGGTACCACTGGGCGTAGTCCTCGGAGCGGGGGGTGATCGGAGTCTCGGCCATGTCGGGGCGCGGAAGAGGGTAGGGGCCGCGGGGAAGGGGCGCCACTGCGAACGCGTCTCGCGGGCGGGACTTCGCGGCGTCCCGTCGCTCGAGGACGTTCGAGCGACGCTCAAGGGATCGCCGCGCTCGTCCGAGAAAGGGGGTGTCGGGTCGGCGGCTGGCAGTAGACTAGGGGCCGGGCCCGGCAGGGCCCCGCGCCCGCCCCACGACCCCCGGAGCTCCCCGTGACGAACCTGGAAATCGGGCCCGAGATGACGATGGAAGACATCATGCGCGTCGCGCCGGCGGCGCAGCGTGCGCTCTTCCAGCGCTATCACGTCGGCGGCTGCTCCTCCTGTGGCTTCCAGCCGTCGGACACCCTCGCCCAGGTCGCCAAGGACCACAACATCTTGGATATCAAGGAGATGGTGCAGACGATCGTCAGGGCCCAGGAGGTTGACGAGAGGATGCAGGTCGAGCCCGCCGCCGTGAAGGACTGGCTCGACTCCGGCGAAGACTTCTCGTTCATCGATGTTCGCACCCCCGAGGAGTGGAAAATCGCGCGGATCGACGGCAGCCAGCTCCTCGATTACAACGATGCCGAGAAGTACATGGGCTTGCCCAAGGACCGCAAGATCGTGTTCACCTGCCACACGGGTGTGCGCAGCCTCGACGTGGCCGCCTACTTCGTCGGACACGGCTTCACCCGTGTGTTCTCGATGCGCGGCGGCATCGATGCTTGGAGCGAGCACGTCGATCCCACGGTCGAGAAGTACTAGCCCGATGCAGCACCTGCGGAGCGAAATACCAGTGGACAGATTCGGACGCGTGCTGCTAGATTCACCGAACACCGGCCGTTGGCCTGCCACTACGGTCGGTGACCGGGCTGTCCCCATAGCCCGGTGGCTCCGAACCCCATCGGAGCGCCGCGGGTGACCCTGCCATCACTACGCGGCCGCCAGAGCGGGCTCTGCCACCTTCTCTGGCCAGTCGCTGATGTCCAACATCAGAGCGACCGCGCGGAGTCGTCTTCGAAAGAAGACGACTCCCTTTTTTCCCCGCGTCAGCGCGTCTCGCCCTCGTCCCCGTCCGCGCCCTTGACCCCGTCGACGTAGGTCCCGCTGAGCGCGGCGTCGAGCACGCCGTCGGCGCTCCAGATCCTCCAGACGCCGACGCGCAGATCCTGCGCGTACTCGCCCTCCTCCAGGAGCGTCCCCTCGGCGCTCTCCTTGCGCCACGGGCCGTGCCGCTTGCCGGCCTGGAACTCGCCGTGCACGACCTCGCCGCCATCCAGCCTCTCGAGCCAGGGGCCGTCCTTGGCATCCGCGCGGTACTCGCCGGCCTCGACCTCTTCTCCCGCGGCGTTCCAGCGCCGGTACGGGCCGTGGCGCAGGCCCATCACGTAGGTGGTCGTCTCGCGCAGCGCGCCGTCCGGGAACCAGGCCTGGACGACGCCCTCGCGCCGCCCTCCCCGCAGCTCGATCTCGACGGCCTTCTGGCCGCCTTCGTGCCAGACGACCTGGCGCACGGGCTTGCCCCGCTCGAAGACGCGCTCCTCGACGAGTCGCCCCTGGGCGTCGAGCGTGCGCTCGACTCCGACCTGCACGCCGCGCTTCCACTCGCTCTCGACCCGCCTCCCCGACGGCAGCCAGCGGGACCGGAGCCCGTGCCGCTCGCCGTTCGCGAAGCGGGACTCGTCGAGCTTCTTGCCCTCTGGATCGAACTCGACGCGGGTTCCCGCCAGGAGCCCGCGCCGGCTCGACGCGCGGACCGCGAGGGCGCCGCTCTCGTGCCACGTGCGCCAGACGCCGTGCAGCTTGCCCTTCACGTACGCGCCCTCGAAGGCCCTGCCGCCGGACTCGTACCAGCGCCGGTACGTCCCGTACAGCCGGCCGTCCACGAGCCGCGCGCGGTAGCGCGGTGCGCCATCCGGGAAGTCGACCGCGATCTCCTGCGAGCCGCCCGAGCAAGCGCCGGCGCAGCACGCGAGGAGCGCGGGGAGGAGCACCGCGAGGACGCGCTTCATCGACGGGGCCATGGTAGCAGCGACGTGCTCGCGCCGGTCCGGGACCGTCGAGCCGGGCTAGTTCCCCGAGTCGATCCACGGTCTCGCGAGGCCGTGGATCTCGAGCAGCCCCGTGTGCTCGGCGAGGCGCAAGACGCGCGCGTCCACGCCGTAGCGCAGCACCACCACGCCGCCGGCGTGGGCGTACCCGACGTCGTCGAAGCGCGCCCGACGACCGCCGCCGAAGTCCGCGACCTCGATGCGCACGCCGCGAAACACCGCGTCGCGGGAGTAGATGCGGGTGAACCCGCCGTGACCCGGGGGCGCCGGGACCGCGGCGCCCTCGGCGTCGACGACGCGGTAGCCGTCCCCGTCCTCGAAGAAGTCGACGAAGAGCACCGCGCCACGCAGCGCGGCGAGGTTCTGGACGTCGCGCAGGTCCCGCGCGAGCAGGCGCGCGGCCGAATCTAGGGTCACCTCGCTGCGGCCGAACCAGGCGGGAATGCTCAGTGCGGCGGCCAGGGAGAGGGCGACGAGGACGAGGGCGAGCTCCAGGATGGTGAAGCCGGAGCGGCTCCCCCGCGGCCCCGCCGGGGCGCACGCTCCTCCCGCCCGGGTCGGTCGATGGGGCTGTCGCGGGGGATTCAGGATGGACACCTACCTCCTGGCCGGCCCTCCGGCCCCGTGGCGTGCCCAGATCCTCGGCCCGAGGATTCCGTAGCCTTGAGGGCAGTTTCCACTGGCGAAATGCGCGCACTTCGTCCATAATTCGCTTCCCACCCTCCGGGGCGCCCGGTTCCCCCCCTTTGGCGGCAACGCCTCCTCCGGGCGCCCCACCTCTTTCTTCGCGGCCGCCGCTCGTGGGCGCCGCTCGTGGACCGGGGGCCCTGGGACCTCGAGAGCGGTGGACGAGACTCGATCCGCGGCGCATGCGATTCCGCAGCACTCGCGCTCCCGCCGGTCGGACCGTGGCCCTGTCCCGTGCGCTTCTAGCAGGCCTCGCACCCGACGGGGGGCTCTACGTCCCCGAGGCGCTTCCGCTGCGGAGCGCCGAGGAGTTCGCCGACTGCACGACTCCGGCGCAGATCGCCGCGCGCCTGCTCGCGCCCTTCTTCGCGGGCGACCCCCTCGCGCCGCACCTCGAGGGTCTCGCCCGCGATGCGTTCGGCTGGCCCCTTCGACTGCGCGCGCTGCGTGGACCGGGACCCGCGGGCCGCGTGCTCGAGCTCTTCCACGGTCCGACGCTGGCGTTCAAGGACCTCGGCGCGCGCTTCCTCGCCGCGGCTCTGGAGCACCTGCCGCGGGCCAGCGGCGAGCGCCTGACGGTCCTCGTCGCGACCTCGGGGGACACGGGCGGCGCGGTCGCCGCCGCCTTCGACGGCCGTAGCGCGATCGACGTCGTCCTGCTCTACCCGCGCGGCGGCGTGAGCGCGCGCCAGGAGCACCAGCTCACCTGCTGGTCCCGGAACGTCCGTGCGTTCGCCGTCCGCGGCTCGTTCGACGACTGCCAGAGGCTCGTGAAGGGCGCGTTCGCGGACAGCGACCTCCTGCGCTCGCGCCGGCTGACCTCGGCGAACAGCATCAACGTGGGCCGGCTCCTGCCGCAGACCGTGCCGTACGCGTGGGCCGCGCTGCTCCACCACCGCGAGCACGGAGAGCCGCTCGGCTTCGTCGTCCCCACCGGGAACCTCGGGAACGCGCTCGCCGCGCTCTGGGCGCGTGCCATGGGTCTGCCGGTCGGTCCCGTCGTGCTGGTCACGAACGCCAACCGCGCGATCCCCGAGTCGCTCGAGCACGGAGCGTGGCGACCGCGCCCCGCGGTTCGGACGCTCGCCTCGGCCATGGACGTCGGCGACGCGAGCAACATGGAGCGGCTCCTGGACCTCGTTCCCGACTGGCGCGCGCTGCGCGGCCGAGTCCGCGCCTTCGCCGTGGACGACGACGAGATCCGCGCCCGCATCCGCATGGACGCCGAGCGGCGCGGCGAGATCTGGTGTCCGCACACCGCGGCCGCCGCCGAGGTGCTCGCCACGCGGCTCGCCCACGAGGGCGGCGCCTTCGCGATCGTCGCCACCGCGCACCCGGCCAAGTTCGAGGGCGTCGTCGAGCCGCTCGTCGGCCGCTCCATCGAGGTCCCCGAGCGCCTCGCCGCGCTGCTGCGGCGGCCGGCGTGCATCCGCGAGCTGGAAGCCACGCCGGAGGCGCTGCGGGCGGTGCTCCGCGTCTGACGGTACCGTCAGACGATGCTGCGTGCGTGCGCGTCGAGCAGCTCGCGGACGCGGCGCTGCAGCGCCGCCAGGTTGAAGGGCTTCTCGACGATCGGTCCTTCGAGCGGACCGGGCGAGGCGGCCGCGGCATCGACGAAGCCGGAGATGAACAGGAAGGGGACGCGCGGGTAGCGCTCGCGCAGCTCGCCCGCGAGCTCGCGGCCGTCGAGGCGCGGCATCACGACGTCCGTGATCACGAGGTCGACGTCGCCGTCGCGCTCGCGCAGCCGCTCGAGCGCCTCCTTCCCGTCGCCCGCCAGCGAGACCTCGTAGCCGCTGTCCTCCAGGGCCTCGCGTACGAGCTCGCGGATCGCCTCCTCGTCGTCGACGACGAGGATCGACTCCGTCCCGCGATAGGATCCGGGCGGCTCGCCGCTCTCGAGCGCACCCGGGCCCTCGCTGCGCGAGACGGGAAAGAGGATGCGGAAGGTCGAGCCGTAGCCCTGCTCGCTCTCGACCTCCACCGTCGCCCCGCAGTCCTGCGCCACGCCGTTGACGATCGAGAGGCCAAGGCCGGTCCCGCGACCCAGCGGCTTGGTCGTGAAGAAGGGCTCGAAGATCTTGCTCCGGATGCCGGGGTCGATGCCGGTGCCGGTGTCGGACACCTCGAGCTGCACGCGCTCCCCGGACGCGTGGCGCACGCGCGCCGTCGAGACGACGAGGAGCCCGCCCGCGGGCATCGCATCGCGCGCGTTCACCGCGAGGTTCACGACGACCTGCTCGAGCTTCGCCGGGTTCACGAGCACCCTGCCCGCCCCCTCGTAGAGGCGCATCTCGAGCGTGACGGTGTCGCCCAGGAGCGAGGAGAGCAGGGGCTCGGTGCCGGCGACGACCTCGTTGATGTCCACGGGACTCGGGGCGCTGGAAGACGTGCGGCTGAAGGCCCGGATCTGCTGTGTGAGCGCCTTGGCCCGCTGGGCGTTCTTGACGATCACCGCGACGTCGGATTCGAGCTGCGGCTGCCCGCGCACGGCCTGCGCGACGAGCTCCGCGTAGCCGATGATCCCGGTCAATACGTTATTGAAGTCGTGGGCGATGCCGCCGGCGAGCCGGCCGATCGCCTCCATCTTCTGGGAGTTGCGCAGCTGTTCCTCGATCTCGCGCTGGCGCGTGACGTCGCGCACGATCACCTGCAGGCCGGCCGTCCCGTCGCCCTCGCGCCTCGCGCTGGCCGTCACGAGCGTCTGCAGCCGCGCGCCCGAGAGCGTGCACAGCTCGACCGGCGTCTCGGCTCGGTCACGGGCGTGGGAGAGGTCCTCGAGCAGGCGCTCCTTGGCCGGCGAGTCGACGAGCAGGTCTCCGATCTGGCGGCCCTGCAGCGCGCTGTCCTCCGCGCCGACCAGCCGCACCGCCGTCGAGTTCGCGTCGGTGATCGAGAGCCGGGTGTCCGTCAGGAAGACCGCGTCCCGCGACTGCTCGAAGAGGGTGCGGTACTTGCGCTCGCTGCGCGCCAGCGCCGACGTCCGCCTGCGTACCTGCTCCTCGAGACCGCGCGCCTGGAGCTGGATACGGCGCCGCGTCGTCAGCGCGAAGGCGGCCAGCGCGAGCAGCGCCGCGAAGACCAGCGACGCGACCGGCCGGAACAACATGCGCTGCTGGAGCGGCTTGGAGAGCACGCGCAGCGTTACCTCCACGGGGTCCGGATCGACGCGGCCCCACTCGTCGAGGACGCGCACCTGGAGCACGTGCTCGCCGACCGCCAGCCCCGCGAGCCGAACGTCCTTCTCCTGCAGGATGCCGGTCGTCTCCCACTCGCCCCCGTCGACGCGGATCTGGGCGCGCACGTGGCTGGAGCGCCGCGTCCGGAAGGCCCTCACGCCGTGGATGCCGAGGAGCGCGTCCTCGCCGCTCTGGACCAGTTCGGGTGGGTGCTCGATGACGGTGCGCGCCGGTGCGCCGTCGGGCCTGCAGTGCAGGACGAGGTCGTCCAGGCCGATCCACAGCTCGTCCCCGGCGCCGCGCACGACGGCTCGCGGCACCCCCTGCTCGGGAAGCTGGACGGCCCGCGGCCCGAGCGCGTCGTCGACGACGTACACCCGGCCCAGCGAGCCGAAGAACAAGGGGCTCGCGTCGCCGCCCTCGCTCGAGATCGTGCGCGCGTCGCTCGGGAAAGTCTCCCAGCCGTTCGGGCCGAGGTGCGCGATGCCGCCCGTACCGCCGGTCGAGGGCAGGAAGCCGAACCACGGCTCCCCGTGCAGCGTGCTCGCGCCGCACGCGTGCCGCCCGAGCCCCGCGACCTCGAGCCACGTCGCGGACTCCGCGTCGTACAGGTTCAATCCGAACAGGCCGTAGCCCCAGAGGCGCTCCCGGGCATCGCGCAGGACCTGCAGCTCCGCGCCCGCGTATTGCGGCGGGGCCGGTACGGAGGTCACCGAGAGACCGTCGACGAAAGCGATCTCGTGGGTGTCGGAGGACGTGAGGTACACGACCCACACGCCTTCCCGCGGATCGCCGCGCACGAACGCCGGTCGCGCGCCGACGACGCCGAGGCCGCGCGAGCGCCAGCGGCCCCCTTCGAGGTGCGCGCACGAGAGCTCTCCGCCGGCGTTCGCGCCGAGAGCCCACAGATCGCCCGCGCCGTCGCGCACGAGCTCGCGCGGCTCGAAGCCGATCTCGAGCGCCGCGAACCGCTCCCAGCTTCCCGCCGACCTCCACCGCGCCAGGCCGTCCGTCGCCAAGGCCCATACCGCACCGTCCTCTCCGGCGACGAGCGGCGGGCGCAGGTCCTCGAAGGCGCTCCACCCGTCGTGGTCGAGGCGCAGGACGCCGCGCTCGTCGCCGAACCACACCGCGCCGCGCTCGTCGCGCAGGCAGGGCGGGGGCAGGTCCGCGTAGGTCTCCCACTCGCCCCCGCGCCGCTCCCAGCGCAGCAGCTTGCCGAGCCCGACGGCCCAGATCGAGCCGTCGGGGCTCTCCGCGAGGAACTCGACGTGTCCGCCCCCTTCCCGCAGCACGTCGCTCGCGGGGACGAGCCGCCCATCGCGCCACTCCAGGAAGCGCGCCCTGGCGTCCGACGTGCAACCGACGATCGCGCCATCGCGCGTCGATGCGAGCTTTTGCGGAGCGCGAATCTCCTCGCCCGCGCTCACGGCGCGCCAGCGACCGTCCTCGCGCACGAAGTAGCTGTCGCGGATGCACACGAGCAGCCCTGCGGCGGGAATCTCGACCATCGACCACGCCGGGCCGTCGATCCCCGCGAGCCCCGCGTCGGCGAGCGGCTGGAAGAGCCGCTCGCCGCGGAACTGCGCCAGCCCCGCGTCGGTCAGGACGAAGCGCTCATCGCGGGAGTCGACGAAGACGTCCTGCACGTAGTCGGAAGGCAGGCCGTCGGCCGTTCCGAAGCTCTTCCACTCGCCGCCCCGCAGCCGCGTGAGCCCCGAGGGGACTCCCGGATCCGGCCACTGGTCGCAGCAGAACCACGTCGTGCCGTCGGGTTCCAGCACGATGCGCCGCACGCTCGGGCCGGCTAGGTTCTCCGGCGTTCCCGCCCAGTCGAAGCGCGCGCCGTCGAAGAGGCCCGCGCCGCGGTCCGTTCCGACCCACACCCGACCTTCGCCGGCGGCGGTCACGCAGCGCACGTAGCTGGAGGGCAGGCCGTCCTCCGCCCCGAAGCGGCGCCAGCGGTAGCCGTCGTACCGGTGCAGCCCGCTCGTCGCCGCGACCCATACGGTGCCGTTGGGCTCGAAGTCGATGTGGAAGATCGCTTCGCGCTCGAGCCCGGCGTCTTCGAGGAAGCTCTCGATGCGCCAGGCCTGCGCGTGCGGCAGCGGCTCCGGATCCTGGCGCGCGGCGCCGGCCGGGACGAGGAAGGCGATCGCGCCCAGCGCGCGCGCCAGGAGGCGCACGACGGGCGGCGTGGCGTGATTCCTTCTCGCGGGCATGGCGTCGAGCCCGTGAAGCTAACGAGCGCGGGCGTGGCCGACGAGGAACGCCCGCGTTTTCTGCGCGGTCTCGTCCGGCCCTGGCGGTGCAGCACGCGGCCAACGTTCGCGCGGAGTACCTCGACAACGACGAGGACGGTATGGTCTGGAGGTCTTGCCTTCGAGCGTTCCACCGGCCTGCGCTTCCGCCTCCCGCGCGCGCTGCCCGATGGCCGCTTCGGGAGAGGGCTCCCGTGCCGACCCGAGGCGTCGGGCCCCCGAAAGAACGAGAAAGCTGCCACACTCGCGGGATGCGCGGGATGGAACGGGCAGCATGAGCGAGCCCGACGTGGCGGGAGTCGACGAGCTGCTGGCCCAGGCGGCGTGGGTGCGCGCGCTCGCGCGCCGGCTCGCCCGGGACGTCGACGCGGCCGACGACCTCGCCCAGGAGACCTGGGTCGCGGCGCTGCGCCACCCGCCCGAGGGGGACCGTCCCATCGGGCCCTGGCTCGGCCGCGTGCTGGGCAACGTCGCGCGGCGCGCGCGGCGCGAGCGGCGCCGGCGTGCGAAGCGCGAGGCCGCGGCGGCGCGCGCGGAGCGCGACGACACCTCGCCCGACCGCCTGCTCGCGGAGCTCGAGATGCAGCGCGAGATCGCGCGCCTCGTCGCGGAGCTCGCCGAGCCCTACCGCAGCGTCGTGCTGCGCCGCTACTACCGCGGCGAGTCGGCGGCGGCCATCGCCCGCGCGACGGGCGTCCCCGCCGGGACCGTGCGCTCGCAGCTCGCGCGCGGTCTCGAGCTCTTGCGCCGGCGTCTGGTCCTGCGCTGCGACGGCGACCCGCGCCGTGCCTCGCACGCCCTGGCGCTCATCGCCGGTTTCCCGGCAGACCTCTTCGCGCGCGTGCTGTTGAAAGGAGCGTGGACCGTGCAGTGGACCGGCAAGGCACTCTGGATCGCCGGCGGGGCCGCCGTGCTCGCGTTCGGCGTGTGGAGCCTCCAGCAGCTCGCGCCCGAGCCGCCGCTCGAGGCCGGCCTCGTCGAGGCGCGCGGGGAAGCGGCGGAACTCGCGGCGCCGGCGCTCGACGCGGGCGGCGCGCCGGCGAGCGAGGCGCTGGCCGCCGGACGGCAGAGCGCAGCGACGGCCCCGACCGAGCCGCTGGCCGACACGGCCGAGCGCGCCAGCGTGCTGCGCCTGGTGGCCGTCGATCCGGCGGGCCGGCCGCTCTCGGGCGCCGTCTTGCAGCATGCGCCGCAGAGCGCGACGCGCGCGACGCGCGAGAGCGCGCCGAGCGGCGCCGACGGAGCGATCGAGCTCGAGCTCGGGGACGAGCTGCTCGGCTCGCGGCCGGGCGGCATGCGGTGGGCGCTGCGCTTCTCGGTGCGCTGCGCCGGTCGCGCGACGCGCTTCCTGCGCGTGACGCCCTTCCCCGAGCGCGTCACGGACCTGGGCGAGATCGTGCTCGCCGACGGCGGCGGCGTGGCCGGGGTCGTCGTCGACGCCGCTGGCGCGCCCGTCGCGGGCGCGCGGGTGCTCGCGACCGACGTCTTCGTCGAGGGCAGCCTCGAGCAGGCGCGCCTGGCCGGGCCCAGCGCCGACGCCGGCGTCCCCGAGACGCTGTCGGGCGCGGACGGCGGCTTCCAGCTGGGCGGAGTGCCGGCCGGGGCGGTGCGCGTCTGGGCCCACGCGGGCGAGATGCCGTGGGCGATCAGCGAACGCGTCGAGGTCCTCCCGCGCCGCGACACGCCGGGTCTGCGCCTCGTCCTCGCGCCGCTGGACGAGCTCACCCGGATCCTCGGGCGGGTCGTCGGCCCCGAGGGAGACCCGGTCGGCGGGGCGATCGTCGAGTTCGCTCCGGCCTCCGAGCCGTTCCAGACCGATCAGGTCGTCGCGGATTCGCACGGTGACTTCGCGATCGTCACGCGCACGACCGGCCCGTACGGCCTGGTCGCGCGGGACCCGCGGGAGCGCTGGTCGCCGGCGAGCTTTCCCGCCGTGCAGCCCGGCGCGCGGGACGTCGAGCTCCGGCTGCTTCCCGCGGCGCGCATGGTGCTCACGGTGGTCGACCCGAGCGGGGCGACGCCGTCGAAGTTCCACGTCGGCCTCGGCGGCGACGAGCCGCTCGGTCACGACTGGCGCGCGTTCGAGGGATCGGCGGGCCCCGTCACGCTCACGCTGCCCGGCTACCGCTTTCGCCTCTCCGTCTCGTCCGAGGGCTACGAGGCCGCGGAGCTCGGTCCGTGGGAGCCGGGGGCGGCGCCGCCCGAGCTCCTCTGCGAGCTCGAGCGCCTGCCGCGGGTCTCGGGCACGGTCGTCGCGGAGGGCGAGCCGGTGGCGGGCGCGCGCATCGAGATGCGCGAGCTGCTCGAGGGGCAGAGGGCGATGATGATGAAGGGGTTCCTGGCGCGCGTCTCGGCGTTCGGCAACCACGAGACGACGAGCGCCGCCGACGGCACGTTCGAGGTCTCGGCGCGGTCCGACTGGGGCAAGCTCGTGCTGCTCGCCAGCCGCGAGGGCTTCGCCACGACGGAGGCCGGGCCGTTCGAGATCGGCCCGGAGAGCGGCGTGGAAGGGCTCGTCGTCGAGCTCGCCCGCGGCGGGGCGATCGAGGGGCGGGTGCTCGTGTCCGCGCCCGAGAAGCCGCTCGGCAAGCTGGTCGCTGCCTCGCGCGGGGACGGCAAGATCCGCTTCGCGCGCGCGGACGCCGAGGGCGCGTACCGCCTCGAGCACCTGACGCCGGGGCCCTGGGAGGTCGCCTACCAGCCGGCCGAGGCGCCGAACTCCGTGTCGATCGTCGAGGCACCCGAGGAGTACCCGTGGAACTGCGAGGTGTTCGAGGGCGAGAGCACGCGCCACGACATCGATCTGCGCTTCGAGTCGCAGCCGCTCCTGCGCGGGTGCCTGGTGCTCGCGGGTCAGCCGGCCGTGGGCTGGAGCGCGCACCTCGAGCCGTTCCAGCACTCCGCGGCGCTCGAGGCGACGCGCGCCGTCCTCACCGGCGCCGACGGCTGCTTCGAGCTGCGCGCTCCGGCGGGCCGCTACGAGCTCGTCCTCGCCAGCCCGCCCGAGCGCGAGGTCGTCCTCGTCTTCGCGCAGCCGCTCGAGATGCGCGGCGAGCGCGTGAGCTGGGCCCACGAGAGCGAGCTGGGCGTGGTCGCGGGCTCCGGCGCGAGCCCCGGCGCGGCGCTCGTCTTCGCGGCGCCCGGGAGCTCCTTCGCGTTCCCCGCCTGGCCCGAGGGCGCGGCCGAGGTCCGCTTCGAGGCGACGTTCCGGGCGGCGCCCGACGGCTCCTTCCGCGCCGCGGTGCCGGTCGGCGCGGGCCGCATCGGCACGGGCTCGGGCCCCGTGTGGACGGCGGGCTGGGACTGGCTCGCCGACGTCGAGGTGCGCGCGGGCGAGCCCACGCGCGTCGACCTCGACTGAGAGCGTGAGCAAGAATCCCACGCCAGCCGAGAGCCAGCCGGACGCGCCGTGGCTAGGCGCGGCGACGACGCGTGTTGGCGGAGGAACACTCGGAGGAGCCGCAACGACGCCACGGC